>Ga0209075_1000773_pt1 | contig 30854 bp, 23 predicted proteins | sample Stecom2011_FD_187523 | JGI IMG/M metagenome (GOLD analysis project Ga0209075, IMG submission 187523) | Agricultural soil microbial communities from Utah to study Nitrogen management - Steer compost 2011 (SPAdes) (version 2) | ecosystem: Environmental > Terrestrial > Soil > Agricultural land...
TCGGCCAGCCCCAGCGCCTTGCTGAACACGCCGCGGCTGATGGTGACCATGTGCGTGGCCGGATAAACCTGTCCGATCAGTTGCCCGGCCCCTTCCAGCGAGGATACCGGGTCGATCAGCCCGGAGAACTGGGTGGCAGGCACCATGGTGCCGATCATGGCGAAGAACATGGCGGCGATCTGGCTGCGGGTGATCGACGAGGCCAGCAGGCCCATGCCGGTGGCGACGAAGCTGAACACCAGCGCCGCCAGCGCCAAAGCGGCGAAGCTGCCGGTGATCGGCACACCGAACACGGTCACCGCCAGCAGACTCATCAGCAGGAAGTTGACCATCGCCAGCGCCACATAGGGCAGTTGCTTGCCGAGCAGAAACTCGCTGCGGGTGACCGGGGTGACGTAGAAGTTGGTGATCGAGCCGGTTTCCTTTTCCCGCACCACCGCCAGCGCGGTGAGCATGGCCGGGATCATCAGCAGCAACAACGGGATTACCGCTGGCACCATGGCCGGCAGGCTCTGCACGTCCGGGTTGTAGCGGAAGCGGGTCTGGATCTCGGCACCGGTCGGCAGCGCACCGCCGCGCTGGCTGAGCTGGGTCACCAGCCAGTGCTGGTGCATGCCCTGCACATAGCCCTTGAGGGTTTCCGCGCGCTGGGGCATGGCCCCGTCCACCCAGGCGGCTATCTCCACCTGACGCCCGGCCAGCGCATCCCGAGCGAAGCCATGGGGTATCTCGATGGCCAGCGATACCTCGCCGCTGCGCATGCGCCGATCCAGCTCCTGATAATCGCTCAGCGGCGGCTGCTCGATGAAGTAGCGCGAGCCGGACAGCTGCAAGGCATAGTCACGGCTGAGGCTGGTGTCGTCCCTGTCCAGCACCGCGTAGCGCAGGTCTTCCACGTCCAGACTGATACCGAAGCCGATGACGAACATCAGCATGATGGAGCCGGCCAGCGCCAGGGTGGCGCGGATCGGGTCACGCTGCAGCTCCAGAGCTTCGCGCCACAGGTAGCTGAGCATGCGTTGCAGGCTGAAGCGCTGGCGGCGTGGTGCAACGGCTTCCCCCTGCTCCACCAGCGGTGCGGCGGACAGCTCCTGCTGCGGCTGATCGGTTCCGGCCCCGGCCTCCAGCAAGTAGCCGATAAAGGCCTCCTCCAGATCCGCAGCACCGCGTTTTTCCACCAGCTTTGCCGGCTCATCGCTGTCCAACACGACGCCGGCGTGCATCATCGACATGCGGTCGCAACGCTCCGCCTCGTTCATGAAGTGGGTCGAGAGGAAGATGGTCACACCGTCCTTGCGCGACAGTTCAATCAGCAGCCGCCAGAAGGCATCCCGGGCCACCGGATCAACCCCCGAGGTGGGCTCATCGAGGATCAGCAACTCGGGTTTGTGCACCATGGCCACCGCCAGCGACAGGCGCTGACGCATGCCCAGCGGCATGTTCGAGGGCAGACTGTCGACCGCATCGGCCAGACCGAAACGCTGGATCATCTCCTCGACACGAGCCGGAATCTGCTCCTCGGGCACGGCAAACAGCCGGGCATGCAGCACCAGGTTCTGGCGCACGGTAAGCTCGCTGTACAGGGAAAACGCCTGGGTCATGTAACCGACCCGGCGGCGGGTCTCGATATCCTTCGGGCTGACTTCACTGCCGAACAGCCAAGCCTGCCCCTCACTCGCCGGCAGCAGGCCGGTAAGCATCTTCATGGTGGTGGTCTTGCCGCAGCCATTGGAGCCGAGAAAACCGAAGATCTCGCCCCGGCGGATGCGGAAACTGACATCCTTGACAGCGACAAAGTCGCCGAAGCGCAGCACCAGATTCTTCGCTTCGATGGCGATATCGTTCTCGTCGACGTCCAGCGGCGGAATGACCACCGGGGCGTGATCGCGCTTGCGCTCTTCCGGCAATAACGCAACGAAGGCCTGCTCCAGCGACTCGCTGGCAGTGCTTTCCAGCAGTTCGGCGGGGCTGCCGGTGGCCAGCACCCGGCCCTGGTCCATGGCCACCAGCCAGTCGAAGCCCTGCGCCTCGTCCATGTAGGCGGTGGCGACCAGCACGCTCATGCCCGGCCGCTGGCGGCGGATATCGGCTATCAGCTCCCAGAACTGGGCACGGGCCAGCGGGTCGACCCCGGTGGTGGGTTCATCGAGGATCAGCAGATCGGGATCGTGGATCAGTGCACAGCACAGGCCCAGCTTCTGCTTCATGCCGCCGGACAGCTTGCCAGCCGGGCGCTGCAGGAAGCCGTGCAGGCCGGTGGCAATGGTCAGCTCGTCGATGCGCCGACGGCGCTCCGCCGCATCATGGCCGAACAGCCGGGCAAAGAACTGCAGGTTCTCCTCCACCGACAGCGTCGGGTAGAGGTTGCGCCCCAGGCCCTGGGGCATATAGGCGATACGCGGGCATACCTGATTGCGGTGGCCCCGTTCGGCCATGTCACCGCCGAGCACCTGCACACTGCCCTGCTGAATACGCCGGGAGCCGGAGATCAGCGCCAGCAGGCTGGACTTGCCGACCCCGTCCGGGCCGATCAGGCCGACCATGCAGCCGGCCGGCACCGTCAGGTCAATGCCATCCAGTGCCCGGGTCTTGCCATAGTCCAGACGCACGCCCTGCAAGCGGGCGACAGAGTCACTCATCGGCCAGCAGCTTCAACAGCTGATCGGATACCGCCAGCTCCGGCGGCCAGGGCGCATCGGCATCCAGCTTCAGCCAGGCCACACCCGGCACCCCGGTTTTGACCTGTTCCAGGTAGCGCTCGAGCAGCGCGGGCGGAATCTGAGCGCGCACCCGGAACATCAGTTTCTGTCGCTCACTGGCGGTCTCGACGGTCTTGGGGGTGAACTGGGCCTGGCTGGCAACGAAGGAGACGCGAGCCGGAATCACGTGATCCGGCACGGCATCCAGCACCAGACGGGCTTCGCTGCCAAGCGCCAGACGGCCGGCCACCACCTCCGGGACGAAAAAGGTCATGTAGACGTCGGCCAGGTCCAGCAGATTCAGCACCCGCCCACCGGCCCCCAGCACCTCGCCCGGCTGGGCCACGCGCACCTGTACCCGGCCGTTGCGCGGCGCCTTGAGTTCACTGTCGGTCAGTTCGACCTGAATGCGGTTGATGGTTGCCTGAGTGGCGGCTACCCGGGACTCGGCCCCGCTCTGCTGCGCCCTGGCGGCCTCGACCGCAGCCTGGGCCGCCAGTACCTGCGCCCTGGCCGCTGCCACTGCGGCCTCAGCACTGCGCGCCCGGGCGCGGTCGTCATCCAGTTGCTGGCGAGATACCGAGCCGTCCCGGGCCAGCACCTCGGTACGCGCGCTGCGCCGGGAGGCGGCCTGGTGTTCGGCCTCACGCTGTGCCACCAGCGCCTGCGCCGCGGCCACGTCGCTTTCCCGCAGACTGATCTGTGCCCTGGCGGCGGCCACCGCCTGAATGGCTTCCTGGTGGGCGGCCTGGGCCTCCTCCAGCTGGGCCTGCAGGCTGTCGATCTGCATCCGCGCCAGCACCTCCCCGGCCTGCACGAAGTCGCCCTCGCGCACCAGAATTTCCTCGACCCGGCCCGCCAGCTTGGTGGCGATGTCTATCTCGGTGGCCTCGATGCGACCGTTGCCGCTGATAAAGCCCTCCCCCGGGCCCTGATGCACATACTGGGACCAGGTGTACCAGCCCAGCAGCGTCAGAATGCCAATGACCAGAAGAGCCAGCATGCGTTTACCGGAGAGCACAGAAGAAGCCATGGATAATCCTCGGTGGTTGCCTGTCAGCCAACTCTAAGCCAAACCCGGGCCCGGCTGAATGCCCTGGGTCAACTCGCTGCACGATAGCGGCAGAAAATACCAGCCGCGCTACTCAGGCTGGCGCGCCACCCTGGTACCGGCACGGCCCTGAAGAATATCCAGCGCATCTTCCAGCCGCCCGATCGCACTGAAACCACCCTGCTCGGCAAAGTCAGCGGCAGCGGCCACCTTCGGGCCCATGGATCCCGCGGGCAGATCCATGGCCCTGGCCTGCTCCACCGTCAACCGGCGGATGGGGGCGGCCTGGTCTGTACCGAAGTTCCGGTAGATGGCATCCACATCGGTCAGCAGCAAGAGAGCATCGGCATTGAGCTGTCGGGCCAGCAGCGCGCTGGCGGCGTCCTTGTCGATGACCGCCTCGACCCCCAGGCTGCTGCCATCGTCCCGGCGGATGATGGGAATGCCGCCGCCACCGGCGCAGATCACCACCACCCCCTGCTCCAGCAGCAATCGGATGACGCGGATATCGGGGATGTCCAGCGGTGTCGGTGAGGGCACCACACGCCGCCACTTGTCGCCATCCCGGGCGATATGCCAGCCTAGCGCATCAGCCCGGGCCTGCGCTTCGTCCCGCTCATACACCGGGCCGATGAACTTGGTGGGGTTGGCAAAGGCGGGGTCGTGCTGATCGACCACCACCTGGGTCAGCAGGGTCGCCACAGCCGGCTCATGGCCCAGCGCGTTCTCCAGTTCCTGCTCGATGACATAGCCGATCATGCCTTCGGTTTCGGCCCCCAGCATGTCCAGCGGGTAGGGCTCGTCCGGCTTGTAGGCCGCCGTGCGCAGGGCCAGCAGGCCGACCTGGGGGCCGTTGCCATGGGTGATCACCAACTGATGACCGGCGCGGATGATCGCCGCCAGCCCCTCGGCGGCAATCTGCACGTTGGCGCGCTGGGTGCGCGCAGTCAGGGGTTCGCCCCGTTTCAACAGGGCGTTACCGCCCAGGGCTGCAACAACCAGCATGGTCAACCTCCCAGGGTGGCCACCAGTACCGCCTTGATGGTGTGCATGCGGTTTTCCGCCTGGTCGAAAACGATCGAGGCGGGGCTTTCGAATACCTCGTCGGTGACTTCCATGGCGCAAATGCCGAACTTCTGCTCGATCTCCCGGCCGATCGAGGTCTCGGTGTTATGGAAGGCCGGCAGACAGTGCATGAAACGCACCCGGGGATTGCCGGTTCTGGCCATCAGCTGCGCGTTGACCTGATAGGGCAGCAGCAGCTTGATACGCTCGGCCCACTTTTCCTCCGGCTCTCCCATGGACAGCCAGACGTCGGTGTAGACGAAATCCACCCCCGCCACGGCGCGGTCGATGTCCTCGCTGATCAGGATGCGCGCGCCGGTGGTACTGGCAATCTGCTCAGCCTGCCGGCGGATCCCGGCGTCAGGCCAGCAGCCGGGTGGCGCGCACAGGCGTACATCCATGCCCATCTTGGCGCCGCCGATCAGCAGGCTGTCGCCCATGTTGTTGGCCGCATCGCCGATGAACACATAGGAGATGTCCCGCAGCGGTTTCTGCGCATGCTCCTGCATGGTCAGGAAGTCCGCCAGCACCTGGGTGGGGTGAAATTCATCGGTCAGGCCGTTGTAGACGGGTACCCCGGCATATTCGGCCAGCTCCTCGACCACGGCCTGGCCGTAGCCGCGGTATTCGATGGCGTCGTACATCCGACCAAGCACCCGCGCGGTGTCCCTGACCGACTCCTTGTGCCCCAGGTGGGTGCCGCTCGGCCCCAGGTAGGTGACATGGGCGCCCTGATCATAAGCCGCCACCTCGAAGCCGACCCGGGTACGTGTGGAGTCCTTCTCGAAAATCAGGGCGATCTCCTTGCCGAGCAGTTGCGGCACTTCGGTACCGGCATACCTGGCGGCCTTGAGGTCGGCGGCCAGTTTCAGCAGAAAGCCGATCTCAGCCGGGGTGAAGTCCTTCAGGGTGAGGAAGCTGCGGTTCTTCAGATTGAAAGCCATGGATCAGCACCTGTCAGGTCAGAGGGCATCGCGGATGGTCGGGCAGCTCATGCAGCGCCCGCCGCCGCGGCCCCGGCCAAGCTCGGCACCAGGAACCTGCAGCACCTGGATCCCGGCGGCCTCCAGCGCGGCGTTGGTGTCGTCATTGCGGTCGTAGCCGATGACCACCCCGGGGCTGAGCGCCAGCACGTTGTTGCCGTCGTTCCACTGCTCGCGTTCACGCTCGGCGGGGGTGTCCCCACCGGTGGGCACCACCACCAGCGATTCGCAACCCAGCATATCGGCGACCACATCGAACATCGGCCGCGGATCACGGCTGAAGGAAATATGCTTGCCGCCCTTGCCGGGACGGATGTCATAGCAGAGGATCTGGTCGGTCACTTCACGGAAGGCGGTGACCACATTGCCGCCACAGAAGGTGAACACCGTATCCAGGTGCATGGACGCGCGACTGCTGGGCATCTGGCAGGCCACAACCCGGTTGACTGTACCCCGCTCGAACAGGGCGTTGGCCAGTTGGCCGATCGCCTGCGGCGAGGTGCGCTCGCCCATGCCGATGAGCACGCTGCCGTTGCCGACCGGCATGATGTCGCCGCCCTCCAGCGTCGCCAGTCCGTAGTCCCTGAGCGGGTCGCCCCACACTGTTTCCACCTTGCCGGCGAATTTGGGATGGAAGCGGTAGATCGCTGCCATCAGCAGGGTCTCCGGCTGGCGTGCGGCCCAGTACATCGGGTTCAGCGACACGGCGTCATGGATCCAGGCACTGGTATCGCGGGTGAACAGGAAGTTGGGCAGCGGCGGCAGGATGAAGCCAAAGGGCCCCAGGTGGTTGCCGAACAGGCCACTGGGGTTGAACGGCAGGTCGCTGACCTGCAGGCCGCCGATCAGGAACTCCGCCAGCCGCTCGCCCGGCAGCGCGTCCATCCAGGCTCGCAGGTCGGACACCATGCCCACACCCACATGGTTCCAGGTGATGCGGTTATCCAGAATCCAGGCCCGCGCCTCGTCGATATCCAGCGTCTGCGCCAGCAGCTCGTTGACATCCAGAACCTCCACCCCGCGCGAGCGCATCAGGGATACGAACACATCGTGGTCCTTCTGCGCCTGCTTGACCCAGAACACGTCGTCGAACAGCAAGGCATCGCAGTTGCTGGGTGTCAGTCGGCGATGGGCCAGTCCGGGCCTGCAAACAATAACCTGCCGAAGAATACCGGTTTCAGAATGAACGCCCAGTTTATAGTCAGTCATGCAAAACTCCTCGTTGGCCAGCAGTTACAGAAAGGTACCAATGCTGATCACCAGCGTAATGAACAGGGTAAGAGTCAGCAGCAACGGCCAGATGAAAACCAGCCAGCGGTCATAGGAAACACGCGCGATAGCCAGGCCTCCAATCACCACCGCGAAGGTCGGGTTGATCAGGTTCACCAATCCGTTGGCGGACTGGTAGGCGGTCACCACCAGATCCCGATCGACGCTGGCAAAGTCCGCCAGCGGCGCCAGAATGGGCATCGACAGTACCGCCAGTCCGGAGGACGAGGGTACGAAGAAGCTCATGCCGATCTCGATCCAGAACATGAGATTGATGAAGGCCAGCTCCGACAGGCCGCCGAGGCTGTTCTCGGCGCTGTGCAATATGGTGTCGGCGATCATGCCCTGCTCCATGATCACCACGATCCCGCGGGCCAGACCGACCACCAGCGCCACGCCGAGCAGGTCCCGTGCGCCATCGACAAAGCTGCCGGTCAGCCGCTTCTCGCCCAGCCGACCAACCAGGCCGATGACGATGGCGGCACCCAGAAACAGCGCGCCCATATTGGCCATCCACCAGCCCTGGGAGGAGACGCCCCAGATCATGACCACGAAGGTCAGGGCAAAGATGACCAGCACTATCTTCTGGGTCATGGTCAGGCGCACCGCTTCCAGGTCGTCATGACCGCTGAGAAACAGCTGACGATGGGCTTCGAGCTGCCTGGCCACCGCCGAACGGGACGGGTCAGCCTTGACCCGCGCGGCATAGCGCATGACATAGGCAATGCAGATGGCGAGCCCGCCGATCAGCAGCACCATGCGCAGCATCATGCCGTCGGTAAAGGGGATGTTCGCTGCGTTGGAGGCAATGACGGTGGCGAAGGGGTTGATGGTGGAACCCAGCACACCTATGCCGGAACCGATCAGGATGATGGCGACCCCGGTGACCGCATCATAACCGGCGGCGATGATGATCGGGATGAGGATGATGTAGAAGGCCAGGGTTTCCTCGGCCATGCCGTAGGTGGTACCGCCTATTGCAAACAGTACCATGAGGATGGGGATCATCCATATCTCCCGGCCCTTGAGACGCTGCATGACGCTCTTGACGCCGGTGTCTATGGCGCCGGTGGCGTTGACCACCCCGAGAAAACCACCGAGAAAGAGCACGAACAGGGCCACATCGATGGCGTTGGCGGCATAGCTGTCGGGGTCGTAGAAACCGGCGGTGGGTGCCAGCATGACGTCGACAAAGCCCTGGGGGCTGGGCTCGACCAGCTGGTAGGTACCGGGGATCGCCACCTCGCGCTCGATCTCCTCGTTCATCACCCGCTCGTACTGGCCGGCGGGAATGACCCAGGTCAGCGCCGCGACAACGGCGATCAGCAGAAACAGGACGGTGTAGGCTGTCGGAAATCGGCTTGCCAGCACATCTTCCGTATCCTGTTGTTTTACTTGTCCTTCATTCATTGTCATTTCTCCTTGCCCTTGGGCCTCACCGAAGACTGCCTGCGACTGCAAAGCCGGGATATATCGGTCAGCCAGCGCGACCTGGCTGGGAGTTCTTTATCCCCAGCATAGACCTGGCTGGCGGGAACACCATGACATGGGTCAATAAAAGCGGAGTCCTGCGCAGGCCCCGATGGGACTGGCCTCGGGAAGAATCCGGCCCGGATGGGCAGCGACGCCGCGCCCCGGAACGTCGAGCAGCAGCTTGATGGGGGGATGGGCGTAGCGCAGGCGCGCTACGCCACTGTGAGCTGCCCGCTCTTTCCAAAGCGCCGCAGGCGCAGGGCGTTGCCGAGCACGAAGACACTGGACAGGGCCATGGCGCCGGCGGCGAACATGGGGGACAGCAGTAGACCGAAGGCGGGATAGAGCACTCCGGCGGCTACGGGGATGAGTGCCGTGTTGTAGGCAAAGGCCCAGAACAGGTTCTGGCGGATATTGCCTATGGTGGCCCGGGACAGGGCAATGGCGGTGGGTACGCCGCGCAGGTCGCCGGACATCAGCACCACATCCGCCGCCTCCATGGCCACATCGGTGCCTGTGCCTATCGCCAGCCCCACATCTGCCTCGGCCAGTGCCGGGGCGTCGTTGATGCCATCGCCGACAAAGGCCAGCCGGCCGTGCGCGGCCTTGAGCCGACGCACCGCTTCGACCTTGCCCTCGGGCAGCACCTCGGCTATCACCTCATCGATGCCCAGCCGATCGGCGATGACGCGGGCAGTGATCTGGTTGTCGCCGGTGATCATCGCCACCTTGAGCCCGAGCCTGTGCAACGCGTCGATGGCCTCCGGGGTGCCGGCCTTGATCGGGTCAGCCACGGCGAGGATGGCCGCCAGATGCCCGTCCACTGCCGCATACAGCGGCGACTTGCCCTCGCGGCCCAGGCGCCCGGCGGTATCGGCAAACACCGCCACATCCAGCCCCAGCTCACGCATGTAGCGGTCAGCGCCAACCTGCACCTGCCGCCCCTGCGCACGGGCGCGCACGCCCATGCCGGTCACCGATTCGAAATCCGTCAATTCCGGCAGGCTGAGCCCCTCCTCCACGGCGGCCTCGACTATCGCCCGGGCAATGGGGTGTTCCGAGCGCGACTCCACCGCCGCGACCAGCGCCAATACTGCCGCCCGGTCAAATCCCTCGGCCAGCTCCAGATCGGTGAGCACCGGATGCCCTTGGGTCAGGGTGCCGGTCTTGTCCACCGCCACCACAGCGGCATCCCTGAGCAGTTGCAGTGCCTCGCCCTTGCGGAACAGCACGCCCAGCTCGGCGCCCCGCCCGGTGCCGACCATGATCGAGGTCGGCGTGGCCAAGCCCATGGCGCAGGGGCAGGCGATGATCAGCACCGCCACCGCATTGACCAGCGCAAAGGTCAGCGCCGGCTGCGGACCGACCAGCAGCCAGACCAGAAAGGTCAGCAGGGCCGCCCCCATCACCGCTGGCACGAACCACATGGTGACCCTGTCGACCACCGCCTGGATCGGCAGCTTGGAGCCCTGGGCCTGCTCTACCAGACGGATGATCTGCGCCAGCACCGTCTGCCCACCCACGGCAGTGGCGCGCAGGATGAAGGCCCCGGTCTGGTTCACGGTGCCGCCGACCAGCTGGCTGCCCGGGGTCTTTTCCACCGGCACCGGCTCGCCGGTGATCATCGACTCGTCCACATAGCTGCGGCCATCAAGCAGCTCACCGTCCACCGGGATACGTTCCCCCGGTCTGACCTCGAGCAGATCGCCGGTCTGCACCTCGGTCACCGGCACATCGACCAGCTGCCCATCCCGCTGCACATGGGCCACCCTGGGCTGCAGCCCGACCAGCCGCTGGATCGCCTCGGAGGTACGCCCCCGTGCGCGGGCCTCCAGATAGCGGCCCAGCAGGATCAGGGTGATGATGACCGCCGCCGCTTCGTAATAGACGTTGACCGTCCCGGAGGGCAGCAGCGCCGGCAGGAAGGTCGCCACCAGCGAGTAGCCATAGGCCGCCGCCGTGCCCACCGCCACCAGCGAGTTCATGTCCGGAGCCAGGCGCAGCAGCGCCGGTATGCCCTGCCGGTAGAAGCGCCGTCCGGGCAGTATCAGCACCAGACTGGTCAGCACGAACTGCAGGTACCAGCTGTTCTGCATGCCGATGGTGCGGTCCACCAGGTGATGCATGCCGGGAATCAGGTGCGAGCCCATTTCGATGACGAACACCGGCAGGGTCAGTACTGCGGCAGTCAGCAGGTCACGCCACAGCGCCCGGCGCTCGCCCTCCCTGCGGGCGGCATCGACTTCAGCGCTCGCCTCACCCAGCAACTGCCCGGGATAGCCGGCCCGGCTGAGGGCATCCAGCAGCGCCTGTTCACTGGCCACACCCTGGACGCTGGCCCGCTCGGTGGCCAGATTCACCGCCACCCCGGTCACCCCGGGCACCGCCCTGAGCACCCGCTCGACCCGGCCGACACAGGAGGCGCAGCTCATGTTCCGTACTGCCAGCTCGGTTGTGGCAGCCGGTACCCGGTAGCCGGCCTTCTCCACCGCCTGCACCAGTGCGGTGGTATCCAGCGCCGCGGCGGCACGGATGTCCGCCCGCTCGGTCGCCAGATTCACCACCACCGACTCGACACCTTCGACCCCGGCCAGCGCCTTCTCCACCCGGCGCACGCAGGAGGCGCAGGTCATGCCTTCGATCGGCAGGCTGAGGCTGGCGGATTGCATGCGGCTGGCGGAAAGAGTCATCGGACACCCTGTTGTGGAACTGACGATGGGGAAAGAGTAGACCTTGCCATGATGTCAGGGTCAATTGAAGTGCGGCTTTCGGACGCGTCGAGTATCAGCTCGATGTGAGTGTTGGTGTGGCACAGGGGTGCTGCACCCCGTGGACGAGCTGGTGCTCGTCCTTCCCAGGGCGCTGTGGCGGCGATGTCGCTCCCGGGGACGTCACCTCCGGGAACGTCGTTCCTGGGAACGTCGAGCACCAGCTCGATGAGAGTGTTGGCGTGGCACAGGGGTGCTGCACCCGTGGACGAGCTGGTGCTCGATGAGATGGTCTCCTCCCTCTCCCTTCTACGGCGTCGATGCGCCAAGAGATAGATGCTATGCATCTACTGGAACCGAACGGAGACAGGAGGAGACCATGAACCAATCTATGACAACTGGCATCGACCTGGCAAAGCACGTTTTCTTCGTTGCCGCCCTTGATGGCTCTGGCAAACCACCTCGGCGCAAGAAGCTTCGCCGCCATGAGGTGCTGTCATTTCTGGCCAATCATCCGGGGGCTGTCGTTGGCATGGAGGCTTGCTCCGGCGCGCACCACTGGGCCAGGGAGATACGCGCGTTGGGTCATAGTGTGCAGCTGTTGCCAGCACAGCATGTCAAAGCCTACCTGCGTGGCCAGAAGAACGATTACAACGACGCGCTTGCCATTGCTGAGGCGGTTCAGCATGGCCGTATTCGTTGCGTTGAGATCAAGACGGTCGATCAGCAGCTGGACCAGAGCCTGCATCGTCTGCGCCAAGCGCTGGTGACTGAACAGGCGGGGTTGATCAACCGAACTCGAGCCTTGCTCGCAGAGCACGGCGTGGATCTGCCTGAGGGTAAGCACCGCTTCAGGCAGGCGGTCATCGCACAGTTGGAAGATGCGCAGAACGGCCTGCCATGGCGCCTGCGGGAACTGCTGGGCCGACAGTATCAGCTGTTCATCGCGCTGGAGCAGGAGCTCGCTTGGTACGAACGCGAAATCAAAACCAAGGCCGCAGAAAACGAAGCCTGTCAGCGCTTGATGAGCGTGCCGGGCTACGGCCCTATCGTCAGCAGCGCCTTCTATGGCTGGCTAGGGAGTGGCCAGCAGTTCCGTTGCGGTCGTGATGTGGCTGCGGCTCTCGGGCTGGTACCCAAGCAGTACAGCACTGGCGGTAAGACTGTGCTCGGCGGTATCAGCAAGCGTGGGGATAGACACCTCAGGGCGCTGCTAGTGCATGGCGCCAGAGCCGTTGCCCGTTACGCCAAAGAGCGTGACGACAGACCAAGTCGCTGGGTTTGCAGCCTGATCGAGCGACGAGGCTACAACAAGGCAGTCGTGGCACTGGCCAACAAGCTGGCACGCATCGGCTGGGCAGTAGTGGTTCGAGGGCAACCATACCAAGCCATTGCGGCCTGAAGCGCAGCAGCCACACACTCGATCTAACCAAGAGGTAACGCACTCCCCCAGGTTGCGAAGGCAATCAGCAGATGGTGGTAATACAGGTCAAACCGATGTATCGAAAACCTGAGGAGGGTCATGGTCATACAGGCCGCGAGCTCGATAAGGACGATACGTGGCGACTGCTCATCGAGGCCCGCAGCACTGTGCTGCACACTGAGGCCGGATATACGACAGACAACCTGCTCTTGCCATCAAAGCTGATGCCTTGCAATGAGGGGTCCCTCCCAGGGCTCTGCGGCGGCGATGTCGCTCCCTCCCGGGGCTGGTCGTCGCTATCCCATGGTCCTACACTGGTCGGAGATCATTTTCCCGGAGCTGCCATGAAAACCCTGCCCGAGCATCTGCGTTTTACCACCGGCCATTGCCGCTTCGGCGGGTTGCTGCTGGCGGTCTCCGATGATGGGGTAGCGGCCATTCTGCTGGGGGATGAGGACGCCGCCATGGTCGCAGACCTGCAGCAGCGTTTTCCAAGCACAACGCTGAAGCAGGACAGTAAAGATCTGGAACAGGACATGCAGGCCCTGCTGGCCTATGTGGATCACCCGCTGGGCCGGCTGCAACTGCAACGCCCGCTGGCGGCCCGCGGCAGTGAATTCCAGAAGAGGGTCTGGGCGGAGCTGTCACGCATCCCGGCCGGTCAGACCATCACCTATACCGAGCTGGCCAGACGGGTCGGCAACCCCGCCGCAGTACGCGCCGTGGCCGGCGCCTGCGCGGCCAACCCGCTGGCCATGGTCGTACCCTGCCACCGGGTGCTGCGCAGCGATGGAGGCATTTCGGGCTATCGCTGGGGTGTGGACAGAAAGCTCAGGCTGATCGAGCTGGAGCGGGAGCTGGCGGCAGGAAGCGGCGCCTAGCGCCGCTGCACTGCAACCCCCTCATCGAGCTGGTGCTCGACGTTCCCGGGAAAGACGTCGCCGCCGGAGTGCCTGGGAGGGACGAGCACCAGCTCGTCCACATCCAGCGCCCGTCCGTCAGAAGCACTCGTCCGGCATTTCCAGAGTGATGCGATCTCCCTGCTCCAGCACCTCGGCCAGCGCCAGTGGCTTGGGCAGCTCGTAGCGCATGAAGTACTCGCAGGCCCTGAGCTTGCCCTCGTAGAAGGCTTTGGGCTGGACACCATTGCCCTGCAGCCCGCGCAGCGCGGCCTGGGCCTGACGCAGCCACATCCAACCGACCACCACATGGCCGAAGCACTCCATGTACAGGTAGGCATTGGCCAGTCCCCGCTCCACATCCTGCTTGCGGATCGCCTGCAGCGCCTCTGTCACCCGCTCCAGGGTCGTCAGCGCCTCGCCCAGCAGCTGGCCGGAAACCTGAAGCTCGCTCACCCCTTCGCACTCGGCGATGGTGCTGCGGATGCGCTTGACCAGTGCCTGGTAGAAACGCCCGTCCTGCATGGGAACCTTGCGGCCCAGCAGGTCCTGGCCCTGGATGCCGTGGGTGCCTTCGTGGATTGGGTTCAGCCGGTTGTCGCGGTAGAACTGCTCCACCGGGTACTCCCGGGTATAGCCATAACCGCCATGCACCTGGATGGCCAGGCTGTTGGCCTCGACACAGAACTGCGACGGCCAGGACTTGACGATGGGGATCAGCAGATCCAGCAGGCCGGAAGCCTCCTCGCGCACCAGCGGGTCCTCGGCATGCTTCTTCTCATCGGACAGGGTCGCCGCGTACAGGCACAGGGACAGGCCGCCTTCAACGAAGGCCTTCTGCGCCAGCAGCATGCGACGGATGTCGGCGTGCTGGACCAGTGGAATCATCGGGCTCTGCGGGTCGCGTTCCTTCAGCGGACGGCCCTGACGGCGCTCCCGGGCGTACTCCAAGGCATGCAGGTAGCCGGTGTAGCCGAGCATCACCGAGCCCAGGCCCACGCCGATACGGGCCTCGTTCATCATGTGGAACATCTGCGCCAGGCCCTGGTGCGGCTCACCCACCAGATAGCCGACCGCCCCACCCTTCTCGCCGAAGTTGAGCATGGTCGAGGTGGTGCCACGGTAACCCATCTTGTGGATCAGGCCGGCGAGGGTCACGTCGTTGCGCTCACCCAGGCTGCCATCCTCGTTGACCAGGTACTTGGGCACGATGAACAGGGAGATACCCTTCACGCCGGGCGGTGCGTCCGGCAGCTTGGCCAATACCAGGTGCACTATGTTCTCGCTCAGCTCGTGGTCGCCGGCGGAGATGAAGATCTTGTTGCCGCTGATGCGGTAGCTGCCATCCTCGGCGGGCACCGCGCGGGTCTTGATATCGGCCAGTGAAGAGCCGGCCTGGGGCTCGGTCAGGCACATGGTGCCAAAGAAGCGACCCTCCATCATCGGCTCGGCAAAGCGGCGCTTATATTCCTCGCTGCCGTGGGCCATGATCAGGTTGCAGGCGGCGATGGTCAGCCCGGCGTAGGCCTGGGTGCTGACGTTGGCGCCCTTGATCAGACCGATGCAGGTCTGGGCGATGACCGAGGGCAACTGCATGCCGCCACGCTCGTAATCCTGGGCGGCAGCCATCAGGCCGGTATCACGCAGTACTGCCAGCGCCTCGGACACCTCCGGACGCATGACCACCTTGCCGTTCTCGAAGCGCGGCTCGTCGCCGTCGCACAGGTGGTTGTGCGGTGCGAAGGTTTCCGCACCGACTTTCAGTGCCAGTTCGATGGCCGCATCAAAGGTGTCGCGGCTGTGATCGGCGTAGCGGGAATACCGGGTAAAACGCTCGACATCCAGCAGCTCGTACAACAGAAAGGCCAGATCGTTGGTGTTGATGATCTTCTGCATGGCAATTTCCCTGGAAAGGCAGCTTCAGGCTGCAAGACAATCGGAGGCAAGCCAGAAAACACAAACCCCGAGCGCGGCCCGGGGTTTGCTTGCTGCTTGCCGCTTAAGGCTTGTGGCTGCCTCAGACGATCTCGAAAAGACCGGCAGCGCCCTGGCCACCGCCGATGCACATGGTGACAACCACGTACTTGACGCCACGGCGCTTGCCTTCGATCAGCGCATGGCCGGTCAGGCGGGAGCCGGTGACACCGTAGGGGTGACCGATGGCGATGGAGCCACCGTTGACGTTCAGGTTTTCCATCGGGATGCCCAGACGGTCGCGGCAGTAGACAACCTGGGAAGCGAAGGCTTCGTTCAGTTCCCACAGACCGATGTCGTCCATGGTCAGGCCGTTGCGCTCAAGCAGACGCGGAATGGCGAAGACCGGACCGATACCCATTTCATCGGGCTCGCAGCCGGCGACAGCGAAGCCGCGGAAGATACCCATGGGCTCGATGTTCAGCTGCTCGGCGACCTTGCTGTTCATCACGGTGCACACGGAGGCGCCGTCGGACAGCTGGCTGGCGTTACCGGCGGTGACGAAGTGCTCCGGACCACGCACCGGCTGCAGAGCGGCCAGGCCTTCCAGGGTGGTGCTCGGACGGTTGCACTCGTCACGGGTCAGGGTGACTTCCTGACTGGTGATTTCGCCGGTTTCCTTGTTCTGCACCTTCATGGTAGTGGTGAAGGGTACGATCTCGTCGTCGAACTTGCCGGACTCCTGACCTGCAGCCACGCGCTGCTGGCTGATCAGGGAGTACTCGTCCTGGGACTCGCGGCTGACGTTGTAGCGGGCAGCGACAATGTCGGCAGTCTCGATCATGGACAGGTACAGCTCGGGCTTGTTCTTCATGATCCATTCGTTGGTGCCGCGGAACATGTTGATCTTGTCGTTCTGGCACAGGCTGATGGATTCCACGCCACCGGCAACGATGGCCGGGATCTTCTCGCTGACCACACGCTGGGCAGCAATGGCGATGGACTGCAGGCCGGAACTGCAAAAGCGGTTCAGGGACATGCCGGCGGTGGTTACCGGCAGGCCGCCACGGATGGCTGCCAGACGGGCCATGTTCTTGCCCTGAGCACCTTCGTGGAAGGTGGCACCGAGGATCACGTCCTCGACCAGCGCCGGGTCAATGCCTGCGCGCTTGACCGCTTCCTGGATCACGAAACCGGCCATGTCGACACTGTGGGTGTCGTTCAGTGCGCCGCGGTAGGATTTGCCCAGGCCGGTACGGGCCGTGGAAACGATTACTGCATCAGTCATGGTTCAGCTCCTGTTTTTCAAGCCTGGCACCCTGCTTCGGGTGCCGAGAGTAAAGGGTGAATGCATCAGGCGTTCTGTTCCTGCCGGGCACCCCAGGCAGCGAGGGTTTCCCGCGCCTCACGGTAGGGCTTGATGCCCAGCCACAGCAACACTACTGCACCTATGGTGATGACACTGGCCACCCAGAAGATCGAATAACGTACCGCCATGTCGTCCTGGAACACGTAGTCGGTCACCAGGGCCACCGCCGTCGGACCGATGCCCAGGCCGATCAGGGTGATGACGAACAGGTAGATAGCCGAGGCCTGGCCCCGCATCGAGTTCGGCATGACCTCCTGGATCGCCGCCGGGGCGACACCGAAGGGCATGGCGACGGTAAATACATTGAAGAACATGATCACCCACAGCAGGGTCATGTTATCCACCAGGAAGACCACATTGCACATCAGCGTGAGCACCGCCGACAACAGGCCTACCCGCATGTTGGCATCCTGATGGCCCTTGCGTGCCAGATAGTCCGACAGGCGGCCGCCGAACACGATGCCCAGCGAGCCGGCTACCATCACCAGGCTGCCGTAGTAGATACCCACCTCACCGGCTGTCAGACCGTGGGTGCGGATGAAGAAGGTCGGAATCCATGCCGATGCGCCATAGGAAGCAAAGGACAGGCAGGCAAAGCCGAAGTTGTGGCAGATCACCGCCTTGCGGATCTTCAGCAGATAGGCGCCCACATCCTTGAGCGGCACAGCCACGCCGGCGCCCACGCCCTTGCGGGTCGGCTCCCTGATGGCCAGCAGCACCAGGCTGAACAGCGCGCCGACCACACCCAGCACCAGGAAGATCAGCTGCCAGGGACGGATGACACCCAGTACCGGCAGGGTCACGTCACCCTTGGCATTGGCCCAGGTAATGACGATGCCGCCAAGCAGGAAAGCCATGCCGGCGCCCAGATAGATACCCATGGAGTACACGCTGATGGCGGTAGCGCGCTTCTCCGGCGGGAAACTGTCGGCCATCAGCGAATAGGCGGCCGGCGACAGGGCAGCTTCCCCGGCGCCGACACCGATACGGAACAGCACGAAGTGCCAGTAGGTCTTGGCCAGGCCGCAGGCGGCGGTCATCAGACTCCAGAAGAAGATACCCCAGGCGATCAGCCCACGACGGCTGCGCGAGTCGGCCACCCGGCCCAGCGGAATCCCGGCTACGGTATAGAAAATAGCGAACGACAGGCCCATCAACAGGCTCATCTGGGTGTCGGAAATGCCCAGATCGGCACGGATCGGGCCGACCAGCAGATTCAGTATCTGCCGGTCGATGAAGGACAGCACATAAGCCAGCAGCAGAATGACCACGGTGAACCAGGCACGCCCCGTGGTGGGGTAATTATTGTTGTTCAGCACTCGTGTACTCCGCTCGCAAGAGGACTCACCCGAAGACTATCAGGTTCGCACAGCGAAAGTCGATTTCGAAAACCACTCATCAACAAACAGGATGCGGAATTATCAGTTGGAGCTATGACGGTTTCAAATCGTTAAGGAATCAGCGTCCGCGGCAGCGGTGAAAGACAGATGCAACAGAAGGGAAGACCCGCCGGGGAGGAGACAGGCGCGCGGAAGAAAAGCAGCGGCAGGCATCCGGGGCGTCACCGCCCCGGAGCACATATCAGCGTTTGATGAACAGCAGCGTCATCCGGTCGCTTTCGCCTATCGCCAGATATTGGGCACGATTCTCGTCGCCCAGCCGCAGGGTCGGCGGCAGGGTCCAGACACCTTCGGGGTGGTCGGTGGTATCTCTGGGGTTCTGGTTCACCGGACTGCGCCCGACCAGCTCGAAGCCGGCCTGTTCAGCCAGCTGCACCACCAGCTCTTCGGTGACGTAACCGGTCTTTATCATGGTCTCCAGATCGGTGCCGATGCGCGCCCGGTGCTCCACCAGCCCGAGCAGCCCGCCGGGCTTGAGGGCCGCATACATCTTGGCAAACACCACAGCCGCCTGCTCCTCACCCTCGGCCAGCCAGTTGTGCACGTTGCGGAAGGTCAGCACCCGATCAGCGGATTCGGGCGGCGCCATGGCCACATCCGGCTCATAGTTGAGTACCGTTACCTCGACCTTGTCATAGACATCCGGCTTGCCTGCCAGCTTTTCCTCGAAGCTGGCACGGGACTGGCGGAAGTAACCGACCGGGCTCTGCGGATCGAAATGCGCCGCAATATACCTCCCCTGCTCGCGCAGCAGCGGGGCGAGAATCTCCGTATACCAGCCCGCGCCCGGCCAGACTTCCACCACCGTATGCTGCGGTTCCACCGCAAAGAAACTCAGGGTCTGTTCGGGATTGCGACCGGCATCGCGCATCAGGTTGCTGATCGTACGGTGGGGATTGCCTACCGCCTGGCGGATCTGCTCCTGCTGCTCGGGCTGCAGTCGCGGCGCGGCCTGGTAATCCTGGGCGGCAGCCAGACCGGCGGTCAGTACCAGCGCGACTGCAGTGAGGGTCTTGAACATCATCTACTCCATGGGTCAGTGAATTTCGGCGGGGTCGGCGCCAGCCCGATCAAATTTGCTTATGCACCTCCATTCCAACTGCAGGACATGCTTTTCCCGGTGCCTGTCCCTCTATAAGGTCGGCGTCAACCGGCCACCGCTACTACTGTGGTTCAATCTACTCCGACTCTGCAAGGATCCATTATGTTCGATCTCAGCCCCCGCATTCAGGACCTGAAGCAAAAGCTCGAAGCCTTCATGGATGAGCACATCTACCCCAACGAGGAACTGTTCTACCAGCAGGTGAAACAGAACAAATGGGGCCACCCGGCCATCCTTGAAGAACTCAAGCAGAAGGCGCGCAACCAGGGGCTGTGGAACCTGTTCCTGCCCGAGTCCGAGCGCGGCGCCGGCCTGACCAACGAGGAATACGCCCACCTGTGCGAGATCATGGGCCGCGTCTCCTTCGCCCCCGAGGTGTTCAACTGCAACGCCCCGGACACCGGCAACATGGAAACCATCGAGCGTTACGGTAACGAAGAACAGAAGGAAAAATGGCTCAAGCCGCTGCTGGCCGGTGAAATCCGCTCCTGCTTCTCCATGACCGAGCCGGATGTGGCCTCCTCCGACGCCACCAACATCCAGTGCGAGATCCGCCGCGAAGGTGACGAGTACGTCATCAACGGCACCAAGTGGTGGTCCTCCGGCGCAATGAACGAGCACTGCAAGATCGCCATCGTCATGGGCAAGACCAACCCCGATGCACCCCGTCACCTGCAGCAGAGCATGATCCTGGTGCCGCTGGACACCCCCGGCGTGACCATCGTCCGTGACCTGCACGTATTCGGTTATGACCACGCTCCCCACGGCCACGCCGAGATCCGCTACGAAAACGTGCGGGTTCCGGCCTCCAACATCCTGCTGGGTGAGGGTCGCGGATTCGAGATCGCCCAGGGTCGCCTCGGGCCGGGCCGTATCCACCACTGCATGCGCGCCATCGGTCAGGCCGAGCGTGCGCTGGAAGCCATGTGCCGCCGCGCCGCCGAGCGGGTTGCCTTCGGCAAGCCGATGTACAAGCTGGGCAGCGTGCCGGAAATGATCGCTCGCTCGCGCTGCGAAATCGACCAGGCCCGCCTGCTGACCCTGCACGCCGCACGCAGCATGGACAAGTACGGCAACAAGGTTGCCCGTCAGCAGATCGCCATGATCAAGGCCGTGGCCCCGACCATGCTGTGCAACGTGATCGATCGCGCGATTCAGGTCCATGGCGCCAAGGGCGTATGCCAGGACAGCTTCCTTGCCTCCTCCTACGCCAAGGCGCGTACCCTGCGCCTGGCCGACGGCCCGGACGAAGTGCACCTGAACAGCATTGCCAAGCTGGAAATGGGTCAGTACCTCTGACGACTTCGGTTGAGGGCATCCGGCGGATGCCCTCACGATGACCGACAATCCTCTCACCACTTTCACAGGAGCTATCCATGAGCTCTCTTTTTGATCTGACCGGCAAGGTCGCAGTGATCACCGGTTCCACCAAGGGCATCGGCAAGGCGATCGCCGAAGAGTTTGCCAAGGCCGGCGCCCGCGTGGTCATCTCCAGCCGCAAGGCCGATGCCTGCGAAAAGGTTGCCGGTGAACTCCAGGCCCAGGGCTTCGAGGCTCTGGCCATCCCCTGCCATGTGGGCGACAAGGCCCAGCTGCAGAACCTGGTGGATACCACCCTCAACACCTGGGGCAAGATCGACATCCTGGTGTGCAACGCCGCCACCAACCCCGTGTACGGCCCCACCTCCGAGGTCAGCGACGAGGCCTTCGACAAGATCATGGGCACCAACGTCAAGGGCACCTTCTGGCTGTGCAACATGGTGATCCCGCAGATGGTGCGCCTGGGCGGCGGCTCCATCGTGCTGCTGTCGAGCATCGCCGGCATCCGTGCCAGCGCCAATATCGGCGTCTACGGCATGTCCAAGGCAGCCGAGGCCGGCCTGGCGCGCAACCTGGCGCTGGAGTGGGGTCCGAAGAACATCCGCGTCAACGCCATCGCCCCCGGCCTGATCCGCACCGACTTCGCCCAGGCGCTGCTGGACGACCCGGACCGTCTGACCCGGGTCGAACAGGCCCTGCCGCTGCGCCGGGTCGGCGAACCGGTGGACATCGCCGGTGTCGCCCTGTTCCTCGCCTCCTCCGCCGGTGCCTACGTGACCGGCCAGACCATAGTGGCCGACGGTGGCGACACCATCACCTGAGCCCGGTCAACCCGCCTGCCCTGCTGGCAAAATCCTTGCCGCGGTGGCAGGCTCTGGTAGCTGAAGCACAACCACAACACTAGTTACGCATGGGATCCTGTAGATGAGCGAAGCCATCCTGATCGACGTATTGCCCGCCCACCGCTTCGATGAAGCGCGGCTGGCAGCCTACCTGAAGGGACGCATACCGGGCGTTGAAAACGGCATGCAGGTCAAGCAGTTCCAGGGTGGCCAGTCCAACCCGACCTTCCTGCTGACCATCGGCGAGAAGCGTTATGTCCTGCGCAAGAAGCCGCCGGGCAAGCTGCTGCCCTCGGCGCACATGGTCGAGCGCGAGTTTCAGGTGATCAACGCCCTGGGGCAGACCGATGTGCCGGTGCCCAAGGCGCGCCTGCTCTGCGAAGACCCGGAGGTGATCGGCACCGCCTTCTACATCATGGATCACGTCGAAGGCCGCGTGCACTCCCACCCGCTGCTGGAGAAGGTCGACATCGAACAGCGCATGCCCATCCACCGCTCCATGATCGAGACCATGGCACGGCTGCACAATGTGGACTGGAAGGCCGTTGGGCTGGAGAGCTACGGTCGCCACGAAGGCTACGTACAGCGTCAGATCAAGCGCTGGAGCGGCCAGTTCGAGGCCAGCCGTACGGGTGACATGCCGTCGATGGACGCACTGATGGAGTGGCTGCCCAAGAACGCGCCCCAGGACGACTTCACCACCATCGCCCACGGCGACTTCCGCATCGGTAACCTGATCCTGCATCCGACCGAACCCCGGGTCGTGGCCATCCTCGACTGGGAACTGGCGACCCTGGGTCACCCGCTGTCGGATCTGGCCTACTGCTGCCTGCCCTACCATCAGGACACCGGCTTCGAAGGCATGCGTGGTCTCAAGGGGCTCAACCTCAAGGATTACAACGTTCCCGAGGAGCAGCAGGTGCTGGACTGGTACTGCGAGTACACCGGCCGCTCGTCCATTCCGGACTGGAACTTCTTCCTGGCCTTCTCCCTGTTCCGCCTGGCGGCCATTGTCCAGGGCGTCTACCACCGCGCACTGCAGGGCAACGCCAGCAACGCCGATGCTCTGGAAGTAGGCAAGCGGGCCGGTCTGCTGGCCGATGTCGGCTGGGAAATCGCCCAGCGCAAGTAACGGCACACCGGGGTGTAGCGCACCCGCGCTACCCCTGGCGGGGCCGGGACAGAGCAGCGTCGACGCACCGGTGCCCGCCAACCCGGATCGGGGTGTGCCGCACCTGCGCAAGGCCCTTGCCCCAAGCACTGTCAATCGAGGTACTTCATGTCCAAACCGGTAAAACGCGTACTGCTGACCAACGACGACGGCTGGCGCGGGCCGGGCTTCCAGGTGCTCGAGGAGATCGCCCACGAGATCGCCGAGGAGGTATGGCTGGTCTCCCCCGACCTGGATCAGAGTGGCGTCTCCATGTCCATTTCGGTACACCATCCGCTGCGGGTTCACCAGTTCGAGGAGCGCCGCTTCAGCGTCAGCGGCACGCCCAGTGACTGCATCCTGCTCGGTGTCGCCGAGTTGCTGCCGGCCAAGCCGGATCTGATTCTGTCCGGTGTCAATCGCGGAGCCAATATCAGCGACTCGGTGGCCTACTCCGGCACCATCGGCGGTGCCCTTACCGGCACCCTGCTGGGCATTCCGGCCATTGCCCTGAGTCAGGCCTACCACTCCACCAATCCGGTTCACTGGGAAACCTCCCGGCAATACGGCGCGCAGCTGGTGCGCGAACTGCTGGAAAGGGGCTGGCCGGAGGATTGCGCCATGAACATCAACTTCCCGGCCCTGGCGCCGGAGGATGTGCGTGGGGTAGCCATCTGTCGGCCGCAGCGCGGCAGCATCGGCGGCGTGAAGATCGAGCGTCGCGAGGACACCCGCGGCGTCCCCTACTACTGGCTTGGCTTCAAACGCCAGAGCGAACGCATCATCGGGCGGGAAACCGATGTCGGTGCTCTGCGCGACGGTCTGATCGCCCTCTCACCGGTACGCTTCGAACGCGGCATCGCCGACTCCTGGCATATCGATACCGATCAGCTGTCCGACCGGCTTGGCATCAATACCGACGACCGGGATGACGTTCCAGCAAGCGAGCCGAGCATCGACCACTGAGCCGGCAGCTGAACAATAACAGGAGATGAGAATGCAGCGCTTCGAGAACAAGATTGTACTGATCACCGGTGCCGGCAGCGGCATTGGCCGGGCTACCGCCAAACGCCTGGCCAGCGAGGGCGCCCGCCTGATGCTGGTCGACCGCAATGCCGAAGGTCTGACCGAGACACTGCAGCAGCTGCCGGAGCACACCGAGGTGCTGCACCGCGAGCTGGATGTATCCGATGAGGCCGCTGTCGAGCAGTGCGTGGCCGACACCGTGGCCCACTTCGGGCGGCTGGATGTACTGTGCAACAACGCCGGCATCGCCGGGGGTGACTACAGTCTGGCCACCGACCAGAACATGGAAACCTGGCAGAAGATCATCAACGTCAACCTGTTCGGGGTGGTGCTGTTCACCAAATATGCCTCCCGGCAGATGCGTGAGCAGAACGGCGGCGCCATCGTCAACACCGCCTCGGTGGCCGGCATCCGCTCCGGCGCCGGCGGCAATGCCTACAGCGCCTCCAAGGCCGGAGTGATCAACTTCACCATGACCTCGGCCTGCGATCTGGGGCAATGGAATATCCGTGTCAACGCCGTGTGCCCCGGGCTGATCGAGACCGGCATGACCCAGCGGGTGTTCGACTATGCGCGGGAGAACAACAAGGAAGACAGGCTCGGTTCGCGCTGCGAGCTGCGTCGCTACGGCCGCCCGGAGGAAATTGCCGGCGCCATTGCCTTCCTCGCCAGCGACGATGCCAGCTATGTCACCGGCCAGGCGCTGGCCGTGGACGGAGGCAATACTGCCTCGCTGAACCTGCCGGGCATGAAGTTCTAGTCCCGTTACGGGAACGCCCGAAGCCGCCCGGGCTGTTCCCGCTCCCGAGGGTCCGCTTGCCGCTACCGGCTTGCTTTTCCGCGCCCAGCGGATAGCTTTAGAGCAGGACTACCTACCGGGAGGCAAGCATGGACAATACCCAGGTACGCATGACCAACCTGTTCCTCCAACTGGGACTGGATTCCAGCGCCGAGGCCATCGCCGAGTTCATCCGAACCCATCAATTACCCGCCGACGTGCGGATCACCGAGGCGCCCTTCTGGAGCGAAAGTCAGCGACAGTTCCTGCAGGAGAAGCTGGAGGACGATGCCCGCTGGGCCATAGTGGTCGACCAGCTCAACGAATCACTGCACGAGGATGCGGTAAAGGCCCAATGAGCGCGCCAGCGCCGCGCCTCAACGGGCCCGGCGCGGAATGGTCTTGAGCAGCTCCTCCGGGGTGATGCTGCCGACGATATTGCTGCCGCTGCCCGGCGGCGGCGAGTGGAAGATGTTGCTGCGCATCTTGCCGATCACATGCATCTCGCAGGGCTTGCAGTCGAACTTCAGGGTCAGCACCTCGTCACCGTGCACCAGCTGCATGGGCGCCACCTTGGTGCGCACCCCGGTCACGCCCTTGGCCTGTTTCGGGCAGAGGTTGAAGGAGAAGCGCAGGCAGTGCTTGGTGATCATCACCGGCACCTCGCCCGCCTCCTCATGGGCCTCGTAGGCAGCGTCGATCAGTTCGACCCCGTAGCGCTGGTAGAAGGCGCGCGCCTTGTGGTTGTAAACGTTGGCCAGAAAGCTCAGGTGCGACTGCGGGTACACCGGCGGCGGCACCGCCACCGGCTTGCGGAAACCATGGGGGAAGGCGGCCACCCGGGCTGCATCCAGCTGCTCCACCAGCTCCCGGCGCAGTGCCTTGAGGCGCGAACCGGGCAGGAAGGGAACCGGACCGCCGCTGATGCGGATATCGGTAGCGTGATAGTGGGTATTGCCCAGCTGCCCCAGCACATCCTGCAATTGCTCCAGGGCGCGATCGGCCTGACGGGCCTGATCGAAGGGCCCCTCGATCTCGGCACTCACGCTGACGCCCTCTTCGCTGGTGGCGCCGAAGCGCAACTGCTCCGGACCCAGCTCGACCTCCCAGCGCAGACCCACGCGCCGCTCGGCGGAGGTACGCTGCAGCGCCTGCTGCCAGTCGTGATCCAGATTGCGGTTCAATTGCTGAGGCAGGCGCGCCCGGCGCAGCTGGGCAGGCAGTTCGTTGGGCTCGACCCGGTATTGCCAGCGCGATCTGCCCTCCTCCTCGTACTGTGTCAGTTGCTGGGCGACATTGGCGCGGAAGCCCACCACCTCGCGCTTGACCAGCACGTTCAGGCCATCACCGTTGGACAGCGGCACATCGGTGACCACCAGCAGGTCGTTCCTGCGCACCTCCAGCAGCTCGCCCACCGCCAGACCGGTGAAGGTCGGTGAGTCGAAGGCGCCGATGTCGATCTTGCGGTCGGTAACGAAGTAATCGGTGCTGCCACGATGGAAGGTCTTGTCCGGGTCCGGCACGAAGAAATGCTCGGTGCGGCCGCTGGAGGCCCTGGCCAGCTCCGGACGCTGTTCGAGAATGGCGTCGAGTTGCTGCCGGTACCAGGCGGTGATGTTCTTCACATAACCCATGTCCTTGTAGCGGCCCTCGATCTTGAACGAGCGGATGCCGGCATCGATCAGGGCTTCCAGATTGGCGGTCTGATTGTTGTCCTTCATCGACAGCAGGTGCTTCTCGTAGGCCACCACCGCGCCGCGCTCGTCCTTCAGGGTGTAGGGCAGCCGGCAGGCCTGGGAGCAGTCACCCCGGTTGGCACTGCGACCGGTCTGGGCGTGGGAGATGTTGCACTGCCCGGAAAAGGCCACGCACAGGGCCCCATGGATGAAGAATTCCAGCGTTGAGTCGACCTGCTCGTGGATCGCCCTGATCTGCTGCAGGTTCAGCTCGCGGGCCAGTACCAGCTGGGAAAAGCCGGCCTGGTCGAGGAAGCGCGCCTTGTCCAGGGTGCGGATATCGCACTGGGTGCTGGCATGGATCTCGATAGGCGGTATATCCAGCTCCATGATGCCCATGTCCTGCACGATCAGCGCGTCCACTCCGGCATCGTACAACTGGTGAATCAGCAGTCTGGCGGCTTCCAGCTCGTCGTCATGCAGTATGGTGTTGAGGGTAACGAAGATGCGCACATGGAACAGACGGGCGAAACGCACCAGCTCGGCGATCTCCGCCACGCTGTTCTCGGCATTGTGCCGCGCCCCGAAGCTCGGACCGCCGATATACACGGCATCGGCACCGTGCAGTATGGCTTCGCGGGCGATGGCTACATCCCGGGCCGGGCTGAGCAGTTCGAGGTGATGACTGGGAAGGGGCATGGCAACTACCGTGATTCTGGGAAGCCGCCGATTGTAGCCCGATTGACCGGCGCCTGCATGACTGCGTGATTACCGGCCACCGGCAGAGCCCGTCCTAGCTCTTCAGACCCAGGCGCCGCGCCAGCTTGTGCAGGTTGCTGGCATCCAGTTCCAGCAGGCGGGCAGCAGCACTCCAGTTGTCGTCGCAGGCGGCCAGCGCCCGGCGGATCTGCTCGCGCTGGCAGGCCTCGACACTCAGACGCAGTGGTTGCACCTCGGCCGGATCCAGCTCGGTCTGCGCAGATAGCGCGGGCAGCGCACCCGAGCCGATGGGAATATCCAGCAGTGCCGCATCCAGCGTCAGCATGGCCTGGCGCGAGCCGTTACGGCCCAGCGCCTTGATCGCCGCCCGGCTGATGACATGCTCCAGTTCACGCACGTTACCCGGCCAGTCGTAGCCCAGCAGCGCCTGCTCGGCATCAGGGGACAGGCGCAGGCTGCGCACCCCAAGGCGGGCGCGGTTGAGTTCGAGAAAGTGCCCCGCCAGCAGCAGCACATCATTGTCCCGCTCGCGCAGCGGTGGCACCGGCACCGGGTATACCGACAGGCGATGGTACAGGTCAGCACGGAAGTCGCCCTTGGCCACCGAGTCAGCCAGATTGCGGTTGGTGGCGGCAACAATGCGCACATCCACCCGCAGCGGCTGGTCGGCCCCCAGGCGCTGGATTTCGCCGTTCTGCAGGGTACGCAGCAGCTTGGCCTGCACATGCAGGGGCAGCTCTCCCACTTCATCGAGGAACAGGGTGCCGCCATTGGCCGCATCGAAACGCCCGGCCCGGTCGCTGTTGGCGCCCGAAAAGGCCCCCTTCACATGGCCGAACAGCTCGCTCTCGGCCAGAGATTCAGGCAGGGCGGCACAGTTGACCTGCACCAGGGGTTTGCCCGCCCGGGGCGAATGGGCGTGCAGCCAGTGGGCGAACAGCTCCTTGCCCACGCCGGTCTCGCCGGTGATCAGTACCGTGAGGTCCGAATCGGCCACTATCGACAACTCGTCCAGCAGACGGGTGATCGCCTGACTGTTGCCGACAATGCCGTGCTGCTTGATCCCCGGCAGAGCCCGCTGCTCGTCGGCACGTACCATGCGCAGGGCCCGGTTCTCCTGCTCCAGCCGGGTTACCCGCAGCAGCCCCTCGATCAGCGGCAGCAGGCGCTGCAGCTTCTGCCGGGCACCCTCGTCAAAGGTCCCCTCCTCCAGCGCATCCAGGGTCAGCACGCCCCACAGCTCACCTTCCACATGCAGACTCACCCCCATGCAGTCGTGTACCGGCAGCGGTTCGCCGGGGCTGTCATCAAGCAGGCCATCGTAGGGATCGGGGAGGGTGCTGTCGGCTTCGAACCGGGTGATTTCCCGCCGGGAGATCAGCGCTGCCAGGCGTGGATGCCTGGCGAGGTCGAAACGACGACCCAGGGCATCCTGCACCAGCCCCACGGCCGCCACCGGGCGCAGGGCGTCGTTGTCATGCTGCAGCAGCACTACCGCACCACACATGAAGGTCTCGCGCAGCACCTGCACCAGACGCTGCAAACGTATGGCCGCAGGCAGCTCGGTCACGAGATCGGGGAGAAGAAAGTCTTCAATCATGGTCAATCAAACCCTTTAATGGTTCATAGAACCATACGCCTGCCGGGTAGGAAAAACCATATATTTATAAAACACCCTTAATATCAGTCAGATACAGCTGGCATGCGACTTGCTCTGATAAATATATCAGCGGAATCAACCATTCGGAGAGCCCCATGTCCCACGCCCATCCTCCCCGCCTCGATACCCTGCGCCTGGATACCGGCAGCTGGGTAAATACGCCCACCGACCAGCTTATCGACCACATTCTCCACGAGTTCCATGAGCGCCACCGCCAGCAGCTCCCCGAGCTGATACGTCTGGCACGGCGGGTGGAACAGGTGCACGGCGGCCACCCGGAGTGCCCCAACGGTCTGGCCGACCACCTGTGTGATATCCATCAGGCGCTGGAGAGCCATATGCAGAAGGAGGAACAGATACTCTTTCCGATGCTGCTGCGTGGCGAGAGTCTGATGGCGCGCGGCCCCATCAGCGTGATGCGTTTTGAACACCAGCAGCACGATGAGGGCCTGGCCAGGCTGCGCGGGCTGACCAACAACAACCAGCCACCGGAGTATGCGTGCGGCACCTGGCGAACCCTGTACCGCGAACTGGAGATTTTCTGTCAGGAACTGGACCAGCACATCCAGCTGGAGAACGAGGTACTGTTCAACCGCTGACCTCAGAGCACGAACATGCTCTTGGCACAGACCACCAGCAGCACCGCATGGACCAGCAGGCTGACGTTCAGCCAGTGCATGCCGCGTTCACCGATATGCCGACCGCGGCGCAGGAAGATCAGCGCCACATAGTGACCTATGATCAGGAAGGCCAGCAGTATCTTCAGGGACAGCAGGATGGTGAAGGTGCTGGACAACGGATTGGCCAGCAGCGTGCGATAGGGCCAGGCCAGGGTAAGACCGGCACCGTAGAGCACCAGCGCAACGAAGTGGATGACGTGACGCGCCTGCTGGCCCAGCACCGGACCGATCGCCTCCCGTACTGCCGGGGCCAGGCGGCGCGAAGCGGGAGCAAGAATGAGCACCTGGAAGAACAGCGTGCCGATGAAGGCGATGGCCGCCAGCAGGTGCAGTGTTTTGATCGTCAGATAGGTCATGTTTTTCCCGTCGCCGTTGGCCTGGGTGCCATCGGTCGCGGAGTACCGGTGACACCGGGAAAAGCATAACAAGCAATCAGGAGATTTTCATGCAGGAACCTCGCAGCACACTCCCCGCCCTGTTCGCCCTGGGCTTTCGTCCGTTGTTTCTGGCCGGGGCGCTGTTTGCGGTGCTGGCCGTGCCACTGTGGATTGCCGCCTTTCTCGGCCATATCGAGTTCACACCCGCCGGTGGCAGCCTCGGCTGGCACCGGCATGAGATGGTGTTCGGCTTCGGCACGGCGATTGTTGCCGGCTTTCTGCTGACCGCCATCCAGGCCTGGACCGGGGTGCCGACCATCAGCGGCCTGCCGGTACTGCTGCTGGCCGCTCTGTGGCTGGCGGGCCGGCTGGTCTGGCTGCTGAATGCTCCGCTGTGGTTGCTGGTGCCGGTGGACCTGCTGTTTCTGCCACTGGTGGCGCTGGTCATCGGCCGGCTGCTGTTCAAGGTCCGGCAGACTCGCAACTACCCGGTGCTGGTGATGCTGGTGCTGCTGACCCTGTGCAACCTGCTGGCATTGGTGGGTCTGGCGCAGGATGACTTCGCCCTGCAGCGGCATGGCAGCGTCGCCGCGCTCTGGCTGATCGCCGGATTGATGGGCCTGATCGGTGGTCGGGTGATCCCCTTCTTCACCCAGCGCGGGCTGGATCTGCGCGAGCAGACCGCCGCCCTGCCCCGCCTGGACAACCTGCTGATGGCCGGCAGCGTGTTTGTCGCGCTGTTGATGCTGACCGGCGTGGGCCTGCGGCCCTCACCCTGGCAGGCGCCGATCTACCTGCTGCTGGGTCTGGGGCACCTGCTGCGGCTGCTGCGCTGGCACCACCCGCGCATCTGGACAGTGCCGCTGCTGTGGTCACTGCACCTGTCCTATGCCTGGCTGGCGCTGGCACTGATTGCCATGGCCCTGTGGCACGGAGGCTGGCTGCTGGGCTTCAGTCAGGCCACCCACCTGCTGGCCATCGGCGGCATGGGCGGCATGATCCTGGCGATGATCTCCCGGGTCAGCCTCGGCCACACCGGCCGCCCCCTGCAACCGGCGGCGGCAATGAGCCTGGCCTTCATCCTGATCAACCTGGCGGCGCCGCTGCGGGTCTGGCTGACCATCCCCATGCCGCTGACCGGCTACTGGCTGGCAGCGCTGTGCTGGGCAATCGCCTTCGCCCTGTTTGTCTGGCACTACACACCGATCCTGCTGGCGCCGCGGCCGGATGGCCGGCCCGGTTGAGTCAGCTGTAGAAGCGACTGAAGACC
>Ga0209075_1000774_pt1 | contig 30829 bp, 22 predicted proteins | sample Stecom2011_FD_187523 | JGI IMG/M metagenome (GOLD analysis project Ga0209075, IMG submission 187523) | Agricultural soil microbial communities from Utah to study Nitrogen management - Steer compost 2011 (SPAdes) (version 2) | ecosystem: Environmental > Terrestrial > Soil > Agricultural land...
GTTGCCTTTCGGCCAGCTCCGAGGCTTCCCGCATGGTGGACACGCAGTCCACAACTTCGGTCTTCAAGCCTTCGATCGTTTTGCGGATCTCTTCGGTAGAGTCCTGGGTACGAGAGGCGAGGGCGCGCACTTCGTCGGCTACCACCGAGAACCCTCGGCCCTGTTCCCCGGCCCGTGCCGCTTCAATGGCGGCGTTCAGGGCCAGCAGGTTGGTCTGGTCGGCAATCGTGGAGATAACCTCCAGCATGTCGGACATTTCATTGGTGCGTTGATCCAATTGCTCAATCCGGCGGGCACCATTCTGGACTTTCTCGTTCAGGGCTTCGATGCCTTCAACCGCGGCGCGGGCCAAATGCTCGCCTTTGCTGGCCGCCTCAGCCGTATCCTCGGATTTGCGTCTGGTGTCGATGGCATTTTCCCGAACCTGTACGGCAGATGCCGCCATTTCCGTGGTGGCGCTGGCCACCTGGTCGGTATTGTCTTTCTGGGCCAGCACTTCCCGTTCTGTCGTGTCGGCCTTGGCGGCGATGCTTTGGGCTGCGGCCTGTACCCGGCCGGCATTCTCCATCACCGTGTGCATGCTGGCACTGATCTTTGCCATCATGCGGTTAAAGGCACGGGCCACAGAGCCGATTTCGTCATCCCGGGAGAGATCCAGCTGGATGGTGAGGTTGGAGTGTTCTGCGATCTCCTCCATGCTGTCATGCAGGCGCTGGAGACGGGCAATGACCAGGTTACGCAGTACAAAGGCCGTCAGGCCAAAGGCAATCAGGAAAATAATGGCCTGGACGCCAGCACTGGTGAGCAATTGCTTGGCCAGCCGCGCGTCACTTTCAGCCAGGGAATAATCGATGCGGATAGCACCCAAAATATCGCCTTCTTTCGCCTGGTGACAGGCCAGGCAGTTGACGCCCTGGTAGTCTGCCATCGCCACGATGGGTTCGATAAAGGTATATACCCGACCCTGTTCATTGCGGGACAGGCGCTCCACCTGCTCACCTTTCAAGGCCAGCAAATCCAGATCCGTACGCTTCTGCTGGTCGGGGTTGCCGGGGCCATACATTTGGTTGAGCTGGTCGCTGCGGATGACCCGGACATCCAGAATTTCGGCTGGAGCCATGACCTTGTCCCGCAGCATCTCCCGGTTACCGATGGTGCCGGTCACCATCATGGTGTTGAGGGCATCGAAATAGGATTTGGACAGCCCGGCGACGTATTTGCGGCTGTACTCTTCCAAATGTTCCCGTTGGGCCTGGCTTCCATAGAGAATGGTAAAAGCCAGAACGACGGCAAAGGCCCCAGCGAGGGTCAGCAGTAAAAGGAAACGGATTGACTTGGTCTTATTCATAACTACCCGAAGTTATACATCAAGAAGTAATTCAGTCCCTTGGGTTGTCCTGTAGCTAATAACGGCAGGCTGCGCCGGAACTTTATCCTTTCTCCGGCACTTGCGTGAGGTCGCAGGTCAATTTTCTATTGGATAGGCCGTAGAGATGACCTTGTATCGTTTTCTAATGATAGACCATCGCAGGATTTTTGGAGCGGACACAACCCTTTAGCAGCGCCGGAATGCCTTGGCTGGCGATTCCGGCGCAACAAAGCCGATGTTCGTTGATTCGGTGAGAGAAGGGCTCGGTGGGACTACGGCCCTTATTGTTGGGGCTTCAGGGCCGGTTCTTGGGCATTGAAGGCTTGCCCGGTCACGCCTTGGCTATCCTTGCCCATCAGATAGAGATACACCGGCATGATGTCATCCGGAGTCGGGTTTTTGGCCGGGTGTTCGGCGGGATAGGCTTGCATACGCATGTTAGTGCGGGTAGCGCCCGGGTTCAGGCTGTTGACGCGGATCTTGCTGTGTTCATCGTCCAGTTCGTCCGCCAGCACCTGCATCAGGCCTTCCGTAGCGAACTTGGAAACTGCATAGGCCCCCCAGTAAGCACGGCCTTTGCGGCCGACACTGGATGAGGTGAAGACAATGGAGGCATCCTCGGAGTGGCGCATGACTGACAGCAGGGCTTTGGTCAGCAAGAAGGGCGCGGTCAGGTTGACCTGCATGACCTGGTTCCACTGATCCGGATCATAGTGTTCGATCGGTGTGCGGGCACCCAGGAGGCTGGCATTGTGCAGCAGCCCGTCCAGCCGGCCAAAGGTTTCCTCGATTTTAACCGCAACCTCTTCATAGTCCCGATAGGTGGCGCCTTCCAGGTTCAGGGGGATAATCGCCGGTTGCGGGCCGCCAGCCGCTTCGATCTCGTCGTAAACGGCCTCCAGTTTGGAGATGGTTCTTCCCAGCAGAATCACCGTGGCGCCATGGGCGGCGAAGGTCTTGGCAGCACTACGGCCGATGCCGTCGCCCGCCCCGGTTACCAGGATGATACGGTCTTTCAGGAGATCAGCAGGGGCGTTGTAGTTGAACATGCTATTCCTCATTGCGATAACGGATGGGCACTAGGCCTTCGGTGTAGTTTACCGGCGAAGGTGACAGACCGGCAGCCGGATCAGGAGCGAACCGGCGGCTGCAATTTAATCTGATTCTGCTGGAACCAGTCGACCAGCTCCTCTGGGGTATCGATCATCATATCGGCTGCCCAGGCCAGTGCCTCGTCAGGCGAGCTCAGATAGCCATAGCGTGCGGCCACCGTGTACATGCCCGCGGCGCGGCCGGCTTCGATGTCACGGACGTGGTCGCCCACATAGATGGTGCGGGTCGGTTCGCACTGGATGGCGGAGCAGGCGAGCCACATGGGTTCCGGATGGGGTTTGCGGTGGGTGACATCATCCGGGCACACCAGAATGCTGCAACGCTGTTCCAGATCCAGTTTTTGAAGCAGGATTTCACTGAAACGGCGGGGCTTGTTGGTCACAATGCCCCAGGGCAGCTGACTTTGCTCCAGAAACTGGAGTAGCCGCTCCATGCCCGGAAACAGGCAGGTGTCCACGGCGACATCTTCGTAGTAAAGGTCCAGCAGTTCCTGGTGGCGGGAAGGGAAGTCCTCATGATCCGGACCAATCCCGAACGACAGCTCGATCAACGCCCGGGCTCCGTTAGACACGCTGGCACGGATCAGCTCGTGCTCCAGCGCTTCCAGGGCATAGAGCCGGCGTTGACGGTTGACGACCCGTACAAAGTCGGGGGCGGTGTCCAGCAGGGTTCCGTCCAGGTCGAACAGGACGGCTTCGACAGAAGTCATGGCGCCTCGATTTCAGTTATTCCGGTTTGATGGCATGAACCAGGTAATTCACATCCACATCTGAACCCAGTTTATAGCGTTTGGTGATGGGGTTATAGGTCATGCCGGTAATGTCCTTGAAGTCCAGGCCAGCGCTGCGGATCCAGCCCGCCAGTTCCGACGGACGAATGAACTTCTTGAATTCATGGGTGCCCTTGGGCAGCAGTTGCAAAACGTACTCAGCGCCCACAATGGCAAACAGAAAGGACTTGGGGTTACGGTTCAGGGTCGAGAAGAACGCATGCCCGCCGGGTTTGAGCAGGCGGGCGCAGGCGGCAACCACAGAGTCGGGGCTGGGGACGTGCTCCAGCATTTCCATGCAGGTTACCACGTCATATTGTCCCGCTTCCTGGGCGGCCAGCTCCTCCACGGTAATCCGGCGGTAATCCACTTTCACTCCGGATTCCAGGCTATGCAGCTTGGCCACCGACAGCGGCGCTTCTCCCATATCGATCCCCGTAACATGGGCGCCCCGGTGGCTCATGCCTTCCGACAGGATGCCGCCGCCACAGCCCACATCCAGCACTTTCTTGCCGGGCAGGCGGGCCCGTTCGTCAATGTAGTTCAGACGCAAGGGGTTGATATCGTGCAGGGGCTTGAACTCGCTGTTCGGGTCCCACCAGCGGCTTGCCAGGGCCTCGAATTTGGCGATTTCGTTACGGTCGACGTTGATCGTGTTGTCTTGCATGGCGGCAATCCTTGATTAATCGGCTTGGGCTTCGTTGCGATGGATACGGGCAGCCCACTGGGCGGCCTTCTCGCGGACGGCGTGAATATCGATATTGACCAGGCGCCGGTTGTCCAGCTGTAGTTTTCCACCAATCCAGCTATGGGTCACCCTTTGCGCAGGCGTTGCATAGACGATTTGGGAGGCCGGGTGATAGACCGGCTGGGTTTCCACGCCGCTTAAATCAATGGCAATTACATCGGCCCATTTGCCCGGTTCCAGGGAACCCAGGCAATCGGCCAGCCCCAGGGCCACGGCACCATTGATGGTGGCCATTTCCAAGGCCTCAAAGGCATTTAAGGCAGCCGCATTGCCACTGACGGCCTTGGCCAACAGGGCGGCGGTGCGGACTTCACCTAGCAGGTCCAGGTCGTTGTTACTGGCGGCCCCGTCAGTGCCAATGCACACATTGACGCCGCCTTTCTGGAGCTGATCGACCGGACAGAAGCCACTGGCCAGCTTCAGGTTGGACTCCGGGCAGTGGACCACATGGGCACCGGTTTCTTGCAGCAGGGCCAGGTCGTCCTTGGAAACCTGGGTCATGTGAACGCACTGGGTTCTTTCGGTCAGCAGACCCAGTTCGTAGAGACGGCGGATGGGGCGTTTGCCCGTGGCCTTTTCAGCCTCGGTGACTTCAAATGCCGTTTCGTGAAGGTGGATCTGTACAGGGATATCCAGCTGGGCGGCAAGGGTGACCACCTCTTTCATCGGCCCGTCCGACACGGTATAGGGCGCATGGGGGCCAAAGGCGGTAAAGACGTACTGGCTGTCCCGGTAGTCGTCGTGCAACTTGATGCCTTTGTGGATGTAATCCGAGGCGTCACGGGCCCAGTTCGTGGGAAAGTCCAGCACCGGAAAACAGATCTGGGTACGCATCTGGTACTTGCTGGCAACCCGCGCGGTGGCATCGGGAAAGAAATACATGTCGCTAAAGAAGGTGGTACCACCCAGGATCATCTCGGCAATGGCAAGCGTCACGCCGTCTTCGCTGAACTCATCGTTCACCCAGCGGGCTTCGGCCGGCCAGATGTGTTCTTGCAGCCAAGTCATCAGGGGCAGGTCGTCGGCCAGTCCCCGGAACAGGGTCATGGCTGCATGGCCATGCATATTGATCAACCCGGGCAACAGGGCGTGGTTTGCCAACTCGATGTGCTGGCGGGGGGCAAAGCGATCCAGGGCTTCGGCCGTGGGCAGGAGTGCGGTGATCCGGTTCCCGGTGATCGCCAGGCTGTAATGTTCAAGGACAGTGTTGGCCGGCCGGATGGGAACCACCCAGCGGGCAGAGATCAATAGGTCGACAGCCTGGGGTGCGGGCATGTATTTCGTTACCTGATGAGTAAATGAAGACTTTGGCGCTCAAGTATATCGCTTCAGCCACCAATGACCAACGAAGCAGAGGCCGGATTGGGCAAGGAACGGGCGACAGGATCGGATTGTGCCAGGAGCTGGTTTATAATGGCGCGCTTCACGCTGTTGTCTGCAGCAATCCATTCTCCTCTCCCTGAACTGAGGTCAAAGCATGAACCAAGGTGTATCCGCCATTCGTTGGGGTGGAAGTTATCTCGAGCTTTTGGATCAGCGCCTGCTGCCCCTTGATGAGACCTATGTGCGCTGCAGCAATGTGGCGGAAGTGGTGGACGCCATTCGGGAGATGATCGTACGGGGTGCGCCGGCCATTGGCATCTCAGCCGCTTATGGTGTTGTGCTGGGGGCGGACGAGCGCTACCGGAACCAGCCGGAGAATTGGCGGGAAGGGCTGCTGGAGGATGTGGGGGCACTGGCCCAATCCCGTCCGACCGCGGTGAACCTATTTTGGGCGCTCGATCGGATGAAAGCTGTAATCGACAGCCTTCCCGATGGGGAGTCGCCGGTGGCGCGACTGGAGCAGGAAGCCCTGGCCATCCATGAGGAGGATGTGGCCGCCAACCAGCGCATGGGGGAGCTGGGTGCCCAACTGATGCAAGGGGAGCAACCCTTTGCGGTGATTACCCATTGCAATACCGGCTCCTTGGCCACCGGTGGCTACGGAACAGCCCTGGGGGTTATTCGCAGTGCCTACAAGGCTGGCCTGATTACCCGGGTCTTTGCCGATGAAACCCGTCCCTGGCTCCAAGGGGCGCGGCTGACGGCCTGGGAACTGGTGCAGGAGGGGATCCCCGCGGCTTTGATTGCCGATTCCGCGGCTGCCCATGTGATGAAGTCCGGTCAGGTGAAATGGGTGATTGTTGGGGCGGACCGTATTACGGCCAATGGCGATGTCGCCAATAAAATTGGCACCTATAGCCTGGCGGTCCTGGCCCGGTACCATGGCGTCAAATTCATGGTGGTGGCGCCGACCAGCACGATCGATATGCAACTGGCTACCGGCCAGGATATCCCCATCGAAGAGCGAACCCAGCAGGAGCTGTTGAAACTGCGAGACATGCAACTGGCGCCGGAGCGGGCCCAGGCCTTCAACCCGGTCTTTGATGTAACACCGGCCGAACTCATTGATGCCATCGTGACCGAGAAAGGGGTAATCCTGAATCCAGATCCGGCAAAAATGGCTGAGCATATGGGCTAAATCCGATTCGGCTGCGGCTTCATAATTCTGTCCATCACAGCCTGTGGATTTACGGATGTGCCAGCCACCTCACTACTATAGGTTTGGAGGGTGTAGCCCTGGTCAATCAATCCACTGGTAAAACTGCAGGACAGAATTATGAGCAAGCAACAGGTCTCCCAGGAGCAGCTTCGGGCTGAGCGGTCCCGCCCCATCATTGTTTCCGGACAGTCGGAGCAGGAGGGGGAACTTTCCTTGAAAGAAAAAAGCCGCCGCAACAGAAAGCACCGCGACGAGACCCATGCTTATGTCCGGTCCTATAACTAATCACGGGCAGGCTAGCTGTTGATGTCAGGATAGCCGTTGATAGCTGGATCATTGTGTATAGTTCGCCGCCTGGCCATCCAGGCGGCATTCCCGTAACCTCTCTGGAATAGCCCGTGGATGGTTTAGAATTGTCCCGTCAGGCCAGCCCGGGTTTTCCCTGCAATGCCTAAAGGCCCAGGAATGTTCGGGAAGGGGAGTAGGCGCTGCTCACTGGGCCATGCACAGCCCAGAACAAGACCATAACCAAGAATAAGACATACTCAGAATAAGGAAATCGAATGGCTCTCCTCGAACGGGCGGTCGTGGTCTATCAGCGGGATGCTGAAGCACTGCTGGATCGGATAACAGCCTTTTGTAATCGTCGGCAAGTTTGTATTCACCCGGTTTCCCTCGCGGACTTTCATGCCAGTCCTGAGAGCATCCTGAGCCATGCAGACCATGTGGTCACTTTGATTGAGGATGGGGAGCTCAGCCAGATGCTAGCCGCTTCCCGCCATTACGGCTTCTCTCTCGGAATCATTCCACCCAACGCCAATTCCTATACCTACAGGCTGTTTAATTTGCCAAGCGGGCTCGATGAGTTGATCGAGCAAGCCTTTGACGACTCGCCCCAGGCCATGGACCTGTTGCTGTGCAACGGAGAGGTCGTGATGGGCATGTTGATGCTGGGGGACTCTCCATTCCTGGATCGCCGGAGCAAGGCCTATCGCGTCAGCCCGCCGAGCTTCGTACAGCGGTGGTGGCAAAGTTTCCTGTTGTTGCTCAGGGGGCTGCTCAGGCTGCCTTCGATCCGTCACTTTCCCGTAACGTTGACCACTGCCAAGGGCCAGACGATTAAGACCGTCGTCACTGGAATTACTGTCATTGAAAATGATACCGGCGGGCTGGCCGGGCGGGTGGTCAGTTCCACTCTGTCCGTGGAGGATGGCAAGGCGTCGGTGTTGCTGATCTCCCCGAAGTCCATAGGGGAGTATCTGACGTTCCTGGGAGTCTCCCTTTTCCAAGGCAATCGTCCTATGAAAACCTTGCCGGCGGCGGTCAGCTATATCCGGACCAGCAGGCTGACCATCCAGGGTAACCAAGCCCTGGTGTACTACCTGGATGGCAAACAGAGACAGGCCGAGGCTTTGGACATCGAAGTTTGCCAGAAGGCCGTGAGCATTTGTGTGGGCCAAGGCTGGAAGGCGGAAAAGGCCAAAGTGGAGGAAAGCGCCAAGGATACCTTGCGCCTCGAGAATCTGCCGGTAGATAAGGCCCGGATCGACATGATGGTGCGCCGGCTGCCGTTTTTCTCCCACGCCGCGGAAGAAGAGTTTAAAGATCTGTTTCTCCTGTTGAAGCAGAACGCCAAGATTGAAGCCGACTACATCGCCCTGATGATTTTGAGTGTGCTGGTGGCGAACCTGGGCTTGATGATGAACAGCACCGCCGTGCTGATTGGTGCCATGGTTCTGGCGCCTCTGATGTCGCCCATCATCTCCCTGTCCATGGGACTGTTACGTAATGATCGGGCTCTGTTGCGGGGCTCGGTGAATTGCATTGTCGTGGGCGTGGTAATTGCGTTGGCGACTTCCGCCCTGGTCGCCATGCTGGTGCCCCTGCAGCGGGTGACGCCGGAAATTGCAGCCCGTCTGCAACCATCCTTGCTGGATCTGGGGGTGGCTATTGCCTCTGGCATCGCGGGAGGCTATGCCTACGCCCGGGAAAAGGTGATGAAGAGCCTGCCGGGAGTGGCTATTGCGGTTGCACTGGTGCCGCCTCTGTGTGTGGCCGGAATCGGGATCGGCTGGCTGGACCACGACATGGTATTCGGCGCCATGCTGTTGTTTCTCACCAACTTGGCAGGCATTGCCCTGGCGGCTGCTATCAGCTTCCTGGTGTTGGGCTTTGCCCCCATCAGTCGACCGGCCCAGGGCGCCAAGAGTTTGGCCTTGTCCCTGGCATTGACCCTGTTGCTGGCGGTGCCTCTGTCCTATTCATTCAACCAAATGCACAGTAGCTGGCAGTTGGAGCATGAGCTGGTATCCGAAGTGTTCAGTGTCAACGGAAAACAGCTGCGCATGGTTGATGTCCAGATCGGGCTCCTGCGTCACGGAGTGCGGGTGACTGGTGATATCGCCAGCCCATCCCGTCTCGAAGAAAAGGATCTGTGGGCCTTGAAGGTGGTGCTGGAGCAACGCTGGCAAAGGCCTGTGCAGATGGAAGTGGGCTACCGCCTGGAGCTATGAGGCTCGGGTGGTGGTTTAGTCCCGGCTTTTGCGTGGGGGTTGCGGCCGGTCTGCAGGACTGTCGGGCCGGCGCTGGTCGGCACCGGGCTCCCGTTCCCCGTCGGGACGTTCTGTAGTCGCTTCCTCTTGCATGGAGAGGTGCTCTTGCTCCGCGACGAAGTGGAGCGCCATCTCAAAGGCTTCCCGGGTAAATCTCAGTACATGCTGAAAGCCTTGGTCCGATAGCTTTCGGGCTGCGTCGTGGCGGCGATAGATGTTGATGAATTCCCGTTCACGCTCATATTGCAGCGGTATCCGCCCCAGCCCCCAATCATGCAGGATCTTCCAGAGTTCGGGGTTATAGGTGCGGGTATATCTCAGAATGAAGGGAATTGGATCGTTACGGGCCAACAGGGCAGAAAGACGCAGGATCAGCTCAAAGGACAGGGTTGCCGTTCCGTTTTCCACGGCTTCCAGAAGGGACTTGTCTTTCAGGTTGAGGGCGTCACTCAGTTCCGCCAAGGTGAGGCCTGTGACTTCCCGCAGGTCCTTCAGGGATTGCCCGGCCGCCAACATCAGCTTCAGCTGATCCTGTGACTTGATCAGGGCACGCCCCACACGGATGCCTTCATCGGTGGTGCGCTTGGCGAAGCGGTAGGCGGAGTTGGTGAAATCGCTGAGCCGGTCGAAAAGGCTGGGATCATCTTCCCCCCTCCGGATGCTTTCCAAAGGCTCGGAACGCGGTGACCCTTTAGGGGAGGTCGCCGGGTTCCGTGGCTCATTCTGCTCGTCACGTCTGTTCTGGCCGGGGCGGGGATGCTTATCGTCCATTGTGATCCATTCTGACTAAGTGTTATGGATAAAGTGTAGCCCAGTAGCGTTTTTAGGGAGCCATTCGTGTTGTTATATAGAGAGCCGAGTGAATAGCTGTCAACCTAGCGGCCATCCGAGTTGGGTTTTTCCTTTTCCTGATAGCAGACATCGATTCGGGCACGAATGCCCCGCTTACGGAATTCGTGGCCTATGGTCTCGGCCGTCTTCAGATAGACCTGGCGGGAGATCAGGCTAGGTGAGAGGCGTCCCAAAAAACGGCCAAAGGCAGACTCTTTTTGGGCAACTTCCAACGGGTTTTGGATTTGGATACGGATTTCCGGCAACCCCTCGCCGTCCGGCTTGGGCAGTTGTCGTAAGGTGAAGCCATCCTTTTCCTGAACCGGCGCTCGGAAAGGAGCGAGCCGCCAGTGCAGGGCGACAAGCAGGGCCACACAAATCAAAAGCAGGAATGTGGTCATGGTGACAAAGAAGATCCGTTTCTGTTCAACCAGGCGCCCATGATAAAACGAAAAGCCATAGGGGCGGTAGAATGGCCGTGTTGGGAGAGCTCTGGAAGGAAAAGCCAGCCCGGTGGGCTGGCCTTAGTCTGTTAGCGGCTGGCAGCGGCCGACGTGCGTTGTTCGGCCACTAGCTGCTGGTTGAGTTCGATAAGATCCACCAGGATCTCACCGCTCTCTCGGGCCAGGAAGTCGGCTTCCCGCTGTTTGGTGGGCGACTCGGCGGCACGCTCCTCTTCGAACTTCTCCAGCTCTTTAAAGTTCTTGAAGGGAGGTTCGCCTTTCAAGGCACGTCGCTTGTTGGCAAGCGCCAGTTGTCGCTCCTGAAGGGTATCCCGTTCCTTGAGGCGGACAGCCTCATTTAGGGAGATGCGTTTTTTGTTCCGACCTTCCTGAATAAAGGCGATTTCGTCGAGCAGAAGCTGGAACTCCGGGTTGTCTGACATCCGCGCCTCATGGCGCTTGACGAGCTGGTCCAGGAACCTTTCGTAGCTGGCAACCGGAGTGTAGTTCACGCTCTTGATCTGATCCCAAGGCAAGGCCTGGGGCAGGGCATCCTCACCAATTTGCGTGGTATCAATGATCGTCGGGAATGTGATATCCGGAACCACCCCTTTATGCTGGGTGCTGGCTCCGGAGATCCGGTAAAACATGGCTTCGGTAATTTTCAGCTGGCCATGGGACAGGTTACGCACGGACTGGACGGTACCTTTACCAAAGGTCTGGTCGCCCATGATCAGGCCCCGGCCATAGTCCTGGATGGCACCTGCAAAGATCTCCGACGCTGAGGCGCTCATCCGGTTCACCAGAACCGCCAGAGGGCCCGTATAGGCCACGTCGCCATCCATATCATCCAGAACCCGCACATCCTGATCTGCGGTTTTGACCTGGACCGTCGGGCCTTTTTCGATGAACAGGCCAGTCAGGGACACCGCTTCTTGCAGTGAGCCGCCGCCATTATTGCGCAGGTCGATGATCAGGCCGTCGATGCCTTCCTTCTTCAGGTTCTCCAGCAATTTCCGCACGTCCCGAGTGGTGCTCCGGTAATTCTGGTCACCGGCCTGCATGCCACGGAAATCCGCATAGAAGGTGGGAATCTCAATAAGCCCCAGCTTGTAGGTCTGGCCGTTGCGTTTGACTTCAATCACCTGGCTCTGGGCGGCCTGTTCTTCCAGCTTGACTTGGTCGCGGACAATGCTGATGACGCGGGTTTCCGTCTCGTTGGCAGCGGTAGCCGGAATAATCCGGAGGCGAACTACGGAATGTTTGGGGCCGCGGATCAGGTCCACAACGTCTTCCAGGCGCCAGCCGACCACTTCAACGATCTCGCCGGTGGTGCCTTGGCCAACTCCCACGATCCGGTCGGACGGCTTCAATTGGCCGCCCTTGTCCGCCGGGCCGGCAGGAACCAGGCGTACGACCTTGGTGTAGTCATTGTCGGATTGGAGAACCGCTCCGATCCCTTCCAGGGACAGGCTCATGTCGATATTGAAGTTCTCGGAAACCCGCGGTGAAAAGTATTGGGTGTGGGGGTCATAGACACCCGTTACCGAATTCATGAAGACCTGGAAAACGTCTTCACTCTTGGTTTTCAGGGTCCGGTTGAGCTGGCTCTGGTAGCGCTTGGTCAGGGTCTCCCGGGCTTCCTCCAGGGTGTTGCCGGATAGCTTGAGGTTCAGAACCGCGCTTTTGAGCCGTTTGGTCCAGAGTTCATCCATGCTGGCCTGGGTCTTGATCCAGGGCTGGCCTTCCCGGTCGGCGAGGATATAGTCGTCTGAGTTCAGATCCAGTTGTTCAATATTGTTGTTGAGGTTGTCGAGCAAAAACTGCAGGCGCTCCACCACCCGGGTCTGGAAGCGGTTGTAGATGGCAAAGGGCGCATCCAGCTTGCCGGATTTCAGGGCAACGTCCAGGCGGTGGCGGTATTTTTCAAACTCCTGGATATCGGATTCCAGGAAATAGACGCGCTGGTTGTCCAGATTCTTGAGATAGTTGTCAAAAATCTGGGAAGACAGGTTCTGGTCCAGGCGCTGGCTGCGGTAATGGCTATATTCCAGTCCGCGGGCAATGTTGCGGCTGACCGAAACCTGCGCGCTGGTAGGTTGTAAGGGTTCGAATTCGATGCCTGCGGCGTTGATCTGAGCCGATCCTCCCAGAATTCCGACCAGGAATAGCGAAAAAGGAATGCCAAAAAAGGCTACTAGGCGAAACGGGACGAGTCGCAGGGAACGCATCATGATGGGTACCAATCGAAATATTTTGCCCACACATATATGAGGAATGTGACAGGGAAATTCAACTTAACCGATGGACTGGCCGCTGGATGCAGGAGTTCGGAGGCTGCCACCAAGCGGGCAGTGCAACGGTGATATGATGAGATTCTAGGTCAGCTGTATACCACTCACCACCCACAGAATGCCTTTTCTTCCATGGCATTGCAATCTTGTGAGGATGTTCATTTTGTAAAGTTGCGGACTGGAACTTTGTTGTCTGCATCGGGTCTTTTTTAAGCTGGTCCTGCCCACTGGTTGCGGGGCAGGACCAGGTTCAGGTCACTCGAACAGACGATTGGCCTCGCTCATCTCCAGCAGTAGGGCGGGTGGCTGGAAACGGCTGCCGTAGGTCTCGGCCAGATACTGGGCCCGTTCCACGAAGCGTTTCACCCCGTATTGATTGATGTACTGGAGGGCGCCGCCGGTCCAGGGCGCGAAGCCGATCCCGAAAATGCTGCCAATATTGGCATCCTTGACCGTCCTCAAAACTCCTTCTTCCAGACAACGCACGGTTTCAATGGCCTGGATAAAAAGGATGCGCTCCTTGAGTTCTTCCAGCGGAACCTGCTTGCCTTGGGGCTTGGCGTACAGCTCTTCCAGGGCGGGCCAGAGGAATTTCTTGCCACTTTGCGGGTACTCGTAGAAGCCGGCCCCGGCCGCCTTACCCTTGCGGTTGTGCTCATAGACCATGGCATCGATCACCGCTTCAGCCGGATGAGGCTGCCATACCTTGCCGTCAGCCTCCATGTCCTTACGGCTTTGGTCCCGGATATGGGTCATCAACGTAAGGCTCACCTCATCGGAAATCGCCAGCGGCCCTACGGGCATACCCGCAAGCAGGGCGGCGTTTTCAACCATCGCGGCGGGAATGCCCTCGCCGAGCATGGCGATACCTTCATTGACAAAGGTGCCGAACACGCGGGACGTGAAGAAGCCCCGGCTGTCGTTGACCACAATGGGCGTCTTGTTGATTTGCAACACGAAGTCGAAGGCTTTTGCCAGGGTTTCCTCGGACGTCTGTTTGGCGCAGATGATTTCCACCAGCTGCATTTTGTCCACCGGTGAGAAAAAGTGCAGGCCAATGAAGTTTTCGGGCTTTTCCGAGGCACTGGCCAACTGGGTAATGGGAATGGTGGAAGTGTTGGAGGCAAAGATCCCGCCTTCCAGCAACATGGGCTCCGCTTCCTGAGTTACACGGGCTTTGAGTTCGCTGTCTTCAAACACGGCTTCAATGATCAGGTCGCAGCCCTGCAGATCTTGCGTGCTGGCGGTTGCCAGGATGCGGTCTAAAACCTCCTGCTTGGCCGTGGCGGTCATCCTGCCCCGGGCAACGCGCTTGGTCAGGAGGGTGTCGGAATACTGCTTGCCTTTCTCGGCATTTTCCTGACTGGTGTCTTTAAGGACCACCTCAATGCCCCGGATGGCTGCGGCATAGGCAATGCCTGAGCCCATCATGCCCGCGCCCAACACGCCCACCTTTTTGACTTGATGGGTCGGATAACCTTGAGGGCGGCTCTGACCGGCTTTGATGTCGTTTAGCTGGAACCAGAAGGTGCCGATCATGTTCTTGGCAATCTGACTGGTGACCAGCTGGGTGAAATAGCGGGATTCAATGCGCTGGGCAGTATCGAAATCCACCTGGGCGCCTTCCACCGCCGCAGACAGGATGGCTTCCGGCGCTGGGTAGCAGCCTTTGGTCTTGGCCCGTAGCATGGCCGGGGCAATGGCCAGCATCTGGGCGACTTTGGGGTGGGATGGAGTACCGCCCGGCATTTTGTAGCTCTTCTCGTCCCAGGGCTGTTGAGCCTTGGGGTTGGCTTCAATCCAGGCGCGGGCCTTGGCCATCATCTCGGCCTTGTCGTGGGCCAGTTCGTGCACGAGACCGGCGGCCAGGGCTGCTTTGGGATTGACGCGCTTGCCTTCCATGAGAAACGGAAAGGCTTTCTCCAGGCCCAGCAGGCGAGGCAAACGGGTGGTGCCGCCGCCACCGGGCAACAGCCCCAAGGTCACTTCGGGCAGTCCTAGCTGGGTTTTGTCGTCATCCAGGGCGATACGGTAATGGCAGGCCAGGGCCAGTTCCAGGCCCCCGCCGAGAGCGGTGCCGTTGATGGCCGCCACCACAGGCTTGCCCAGGGTTTCCAGTTGGCGCAGGGGGCCGGTGATCTGGGTGCGGAGCATGGTGAAAAACTGTTCTGCGTGCTCTGGCTGTACCTGGATCAGTTCCCGAAGATCACCGCCTGCAAAAAACGTTTTCTTGGCAGACGTCAGGATAATGCCTTTGATGGTGTCGATTTCAGCCTGCAACCGTTGAATGGTCTCGCCAAAGGCCTGGCGGAAATCCCCATTCATGGTGTTGGCGGACTGGTTGGGCATGTCCAGGGTGAGGGTGACAATGTTGTCCTGGTCTTTTTCGTAGCGAATCGCGCTCATGAGTAATCTCGCTTTAAGTCCTGGCCGGAAGGGGCTGTCCACTTCCGGGCTAATCGGTTGGCGTCCCGTTTAACCGGTGTCCTGTTCGTTTCTGTCCAGTGCTCAGAGGCGCTCGATGATGGTGGCAATTCCCATGCCGCCGCCCACACAGAGAGTCGCCAGGCCGAACCGCAGCTGGCGGCGCTCCAGTTCATCGAGCAGGGTATTGAGAATCATGGCCCCGGTTGCCCCCAAGGGATGTCCCATGGCGATGGCGCCACCGTTGACGTTCACTTTCTCATCCGGCACGTTCAGTTCACGCTGAAAGCGCATCACGACAGCCGCAAAGGCCTCGTTGACTTCAAAGAGATCAATCTGGTCGATGGTCATGCCCGCTTTGGCCAGGGCCTTGCGCGTGGCGGGCGCCGGGCCGGTGAGCATAATGGTGGGGTCCGTGCTGGTCACGGCGGTGGCCACGATGCGTGCCCGCGGCGTCAGGCCCAGCTCCTTGCCCTTGGCCTCGCTGCCGATCAAAATCGCGCAGGCTCCGTCCACAATGCCGGAGGAGTTGCCGGGGGTGTGGACATGATTGATTTTTTCCACATAGGGATACTTGGCCCGGGGCACTGCATCAAACCCCATTTCCCCCATCATTTGGAAGGATGGCTTGAGCTTGGCCAAACCTTCCAGGGTCGTATCCGGGCGGATAAACTCGTCCTGCTCCAAAATGCAGATGCCGTTTTGGTCCCGCACGGGAATAACGGAGCGGCTGAAATAGCCTTTCTCCCGTGCCGCCGCCGCTTTCTGCTGGGACTTCAGGGCAAACTGGTCCACATCCTCCCGGGAGAAGCCTTCGATGGTGGCGATCAGATCAGCGCCAATGCCTTGGGGCATGAATCCCGTGTGAAGGTTCGTGGCCGGGTCCAGTGCCCAGGCGCCGCCGTCAGATCCCATCGGTACCCGCGACATGGACTCTACGCCCCCAGCCACGACCAGGTCCTCCCAGCCGGATCTCACTTTCATGGCCGCCAGGTTGACCGCCTCCAGACCGGACGCGCAAAACCGGCTCAGGGTCACCCCGGAAACGCACTCGGCCCAATCGGCTGCCAACACGGCAGTTTTGGCAATGTCCGCGCCTTGATCACCAATGGGGGTTACACAGCCCATGACCACATCATCTACCTGAGCCGTATCCAGTTGGTTGCGTTGCTGGAGTTCCCGCAACAGTCCACTAAGGAGAGTGACTGGCTTGACTTCGTACAGGGAGCCATCTTTTTTGCCCCGTCCGCGGGGAGTGCGGATGGCATCGAAAATGAATGCATCAGTGCTCATGCTGGTTCCTTCATGTTTGTGATTTTTGCCATACCTGGAGCCCGGTGGAGAACAACCCGAGCGGATGCTGGACTGCCTTTCACCATAAGACAGCCGGATGTCCGGCAAAATGGCGGTTTATGCCAAAAGTATTGGCTAAAGTGCTCAGTCTGTCAGGGGAGGAAGGGAAGGAGGCCCTTGGCAAGGGAGAGGCGGGCTCTGAAGCATTTACTTGGGAGAGGGTTAGGGAGAAGGGGGCGGCCATGCCGCCCAGAAGCCGCAGGGTGTTTTCCCAAAGCAGGGAAGGTAACTACAAAACCTGCAGCAACGCCTGCTCCAAACGGTTCTGCAAAGCAGCCCGCAGTTTCGGCTCAACAGGCCCCAAGCCATACCAGGAAGCCAGAATCGAGATCACCTCCTCCTGGGCTTCCTGTTTGGAAGGGGCGCCGGTCAAGCCTGCCGCCAGGCGCTCCATCTGGTATTCCATGCGTAGCGTCCGGTCTGATTCCGGTGACTCCAATCCAGCGGCAATCTCGGCCTGGATAGCCAGCAGGCGTGCCTCACGCTCATTGCGCTCGTAGTCGCCCGCTGATGCTTGCGCCGCGTTCTTCTGGCGCTGGCTAAGCTGCTCTTCCATAACTGGGGGCAGCTCTGTCGGCAAGTCCAGGGCCTTGGGCGGCTCATGGGATTCACCAGCAATGATGGCATCTTCATAACGGGCTATGGCTTCTGCCTGACGGGCCAGTTCCTGCCAGTGCTGCATGGCCTGCTCCTGCTGTTGCTGGCGCAAGCACTGACGGGCGGCCTGGGTTGCCGCCTGGAAACGCTCTTGCAGTTTTTGGTAGGCATCCCGGGGCAGTTGCAGGGACCTGAACTCCTGTTGGATCTGGGGCAACTTGGCCTCAATAGAATCGCCAGACTCCGACACCAGTTGTTCTGCCTCGGCACAAAGTTGCTCTGCCTGGGCGATCTGCTCCTGAACCTCCTGTTGATGGTGGGAGCGCTGGTCCTGCAGTTTGGCGAAAATCTGGTCACAAGCAGCCCGGAAGGCTTTCCAAAGCTTACGGTCTTCCCGGTGCTCCGTAATACCAATCGCCTGCCACTCTTTCTGCAGGGACTTGGCCGCCTGGGCGGCATCGCGCATGTCCTGCTCGTTGAGAAGGGCCTCGGCTCGGGCCACGATATCCCCTTTGAGGGCGGCGTTGCGGGCGCGCTCTTCCTTCAGGTGACTTTCCAGCGTGTCCATCAGTTTCTGGAACTGCTTTTGGACAGGTTTGTTATGTTTGTGGTCCACGGGGTAAAAGTGGTGCCATTCCTCACGGGCCTTGCGGCTGATCCGATCCATGGCTTTCCAGTCCACGGCGTCCCAGTTGACCTGGTCGAGGAAGGTCTGGAGTTGTTCGCAGATTTCCTGGCGTTTTTCCAGGTTGGCCTGTTTGAGGCGGTCCTGCTCGGCAAAAAACTCCTGGCAGGGTTCAAAGGCCTTATCGGAAGCTGTCTTGAAACGGTTCCACAAAGCCTGGTCGGAGGAACCTCCCAGGGCTCGCCACTCGGTTTGCAGTTCCTTGATACGGTTGGCCTTGAGTTGGGGATCCAGGGACTGCTCGGCCAGGTACTCCATGCGCTCGCACAGCTCGATCTGCTTGGGCTGGGTGACAAACCCCTGCCAGTCCCGCAGTTCCTGCAAGCGGCCGTGTAGGAGCTTGACCTTGCCTTGGTAGCTCTGTTCGATCGCCTGGGGCACTTGCTGGAGCTGTTTCTGAAGCTCCTTGAAGAGTTGGGATGAGGCCTTCAGGGAGCGTTCGTCCAGCTTCTTCTCTAGGCTGTCGATGGTCTTTTCGATATTGCGGCGCAGCTTGCGGCTGTCTTCGGTTTGCTGCTTGCGAAGCTCCTGGAAATGGCCGAGGCGTTCCCGGACCTGGTCGATCAGGGTCGGAGCCGGGAAATCTTCCGGCCATTGGATTTCTCCCAGTAACTGGCGCAGTTCCCGGATCTCCGTACTGGCAGAGGTATCACTGGAGGTCTCGTCAGCCGTTGCATTGGCTTGGCCGGTTTCGAGGAGCTCTTGCAGGCGCGCTTCCTTTGAGACGTATTTTTGCAGGGCAGAGAGATAACTGCGCAACAGGTGCATGGCCTGCTGGTAGCGTTTCTGCTCGGCTTTTTCTACATGAACATCCCGGGTTGCTTCCAGCCAGCGGTTTTCCTGGGTCTTGATCAAAGCATCCAGCCCGGCCAGGTTCGAGACAGTGGGCTGCTGGGCCTGGCGCAAAGAGTCCAGGGCTTGTTCCAGGGTGGTGCAGGTGGCTTCCCGCTCTTGCTGGAGTGCCGCGCTTTGCTGGAGCGCTTGGGCCTGTTGCTGCTCTTCTTCCAGCAGTTGGCGGATGCGTTCCTGGCTGGCGGTAATGGCTTGCTGCGCCCGGTGGACGAGGTCTTCGTCAGCCGTTTTTTGCACCTGCTGCCATTGGCTGAGCAGCGCCTCAAACTTGGCTTGGTATAGGTGAACGGCCTCGCTTGTAGCATGGGCTTCCAGGGCCGCACAAAGCTCTTGGGCCTGCTGGCGTTCCTGTTGCTGGCGCTTTTCTTCTTCCCGGTGGCGGGTCAGCTTGGCTTTGGCGGTCTGATAAACACCTTTATCCTTGTTTTTGGAGGCCTTCAGGACTTCTTCGAGCAGTTCATGGTCCTGTAGCTGATCCACTGCCTGTTGACGCAGCCGGCTGGCATTGGCCTGGAGGGCCAGGTCTGCCAGGTGGCGTTGGTTGTTGAGCTGGCTCAGCAGGGCGAGCCGGGCTTCAACAGAGCCCAGGTTGAGGATGAGTTGGTAGCGTTGGTCGTCATCCTTTAATTGTCCGGACACCTGCTCTAATTGTTCAGAGTCGAAGTTGGCGGCATCCAAGAGGGTTGCCAAGCGGGCAATCAGGGCACTTTGGGGAGCCTTGCTGGGGCTGTCGAGCAGTTTCAGCAAAGGGGCGGGCTCGGCAATTTTCTCGACCGCCCGCTGGCTGACCCGGGTATCGGGATCGGTTTCGGCAAGTTTCAACAGGATGCTCCGCTGCACTTCCTGTTCCCATCGCAAATTGTTGACGGCTTCAAGGCGAGTGTCAGGGTTCCTGCTTTGCCATTTGGGTTGAAATATTCTTCTTAGAATAGGCATGGATTTGGTCCTGTATTCATCGTATCCGGAAAGCGTTCAGGCTTTATCGCTGTGGATCCGGACTGGCTTGCGTAAATCACGGCGTAACAGGGTGCGGATACAACCGGTGACTTACATCCACTGACTTTAGGCGTCCGGGGCCGGAGTTAGGGCCCATTCCATTAAGGCCTGAGCAGGAGAAAACAGGTCCAGGTCTTAATGGAATGGGGAATCAGGGGGGCTAGTCTACTCCGGTTGTCGCCAATTCGGAATGCCAGGTGCTGCAAAGGCGGGTAAGATGAAATGAACTCGACTCGGTACTGCCAGGTCTAGGAGGTGACATGCACGAGCAAGACGAGGTGGATCTTGAACGGTTGCGCCAGCAAGTGGTGGGTTGGCTGGCCCGGCGTGAGCACAGTCGTCAGGAAGTCCGTCAGAAACTGGTTCGCCGTTATGGCGCGCGTGCTGATCTGGATCCTTTGCTGGATGAGCTGGAGGAAGCAGGCTTGTTAAGTGATCGTCGCTTTGCGGAAAGCCTGACCCGAATGCGCTCCGGCCGCGGCTATGGGCCGTTGCGGGTCAGGGCAGAGTTGACCGCCAAAGGGGTCCGGTCGGCAGCCGTCGAGCAGGCCCTGCAGGAGGAAAAGCCAGACTGGCTCCAACTGGCCCGGGAGGCGTTGCGCAAAAAGTTTGGCCCCCAGCCTGCTACGGACCGGGAAAGCCGGGCCCGACAGTATCGGTTTCTGGCCCAGCGGGGCTTTAGCTCGGAGCAAATCAACGGAGCCCTTGCCAGCCTGGCAGAGAGCGAAGATTTTGGCTAAACCTCTCGGAGCGCTGGGTATCACAGCATGGGGGGCGTGGAATAAACAGAGAGAGGGGCCATCGCCGGCTGATGGTTATGGGCTTCCAGCAATGTGATATCTGATTCCAGCAAGGGTTCCGGATCCATTTCCGAGCGGGTCATCCAGACCAGCACATCATAATAACGGCGAATATTCTGCACATATTTCACCGCTTCCATGCCCCGGGCATAGCCATACTTGGTTTGCTTATACCATTTGGCTTTCTGCAGTAATGGCAGAAACTCCTTTACATCCATCCACTTGTCCGGGTTCATGCCGCCTTGGGCCGTCAGGGCGCGGGCGTCTTCCATATGGCCAAAGCCTACGTTGTAGGAGGCCAGCGCCAGCCAGGTCCGGTCCGGCTCGGGAATGTGCTGTGCAACCCGCTCCCGAATCAGGCTGAAATAACGGGCACCTCCCTCGATACTGCTAATGGGGTCCAGGCGGTTGGCGACGCCCATTTCCTTGGCGGTAACCCGCGTTAGCATCATCAACCCCCGGACGCCAGTGGGGGAAACCGCATTGGGCATCCAATGGGACTCCTGGTAGCCGATGGCGGCCAACAGGCGCCAGTCAATGCCGTAGCGGGCAGCGGCTTCCTTAAAGGCTTGTTCGTAGCGGGGCAGGCGATTGTTAATGTGATGGATAAAGGTGCGCGCCCCGACGTAGTTGATCTGCTCCACATGGCCGTAGTAACGCTCCTGGAGCTGGACCAGGGTGCCGTCTTGCTCGATGCGGTCAAAGAACTCCTGGGCCAGTTGCAGCAGGGAGTCATCCCGGGTTTCGGGAAAGACCCAGTGAATGGAGCGAGGCTCGGAAATATCGAATGCTTGCCGTACCCGCGGGAAGTAGGCCTGATGGACGGACAGCTCGTTGGAGTCGATGATGGTGACGTCGATTTCTCCTTCCTCGATCATGCGCAGGAGGTCCACGATTTCGTGTTCGCTGGTTTCCTCCCACTGAAGCTCGGGATATTCGGGCTTTAGGTTGCGCAAGGTCTCGGCATAGCTGCTGTCTGCCAGCACCAGGATACGCTTGTCCAGCAAATCGGACACCGAGCGGGGGCGTCCATCCCCCAGTCGGTAAACAGCCTGTTGGGTAGTCTCCAAATAGGGCGGGGACAGCTTGAAGCGCTGCTCCTGCTCCAGGGAGACGCTCAAGCCGGTGGCGGCAAAATGGGTGTAATTGTTGTCCAGGATGGAGCGGACTTCGCCCAGATTGTTGGCAACGCGCAGGCGCAGCTCGACCCCCAATTCTTCAGCGAAAAGTTTGGCCAGTTCGTATTCGAAGCCGGTTGCGCCATCCCGCCCCTCAAAGTAGGTGGTTGGCGAGTTGCGGGTAATCACATGCAAGACGTTCTCTTGCTTGATTTCCTCTACAACCGTGGGACGGCTGCAGCCGGTAATGGCAATGGCCGTTGCGATGAGCGCGAGCATTGAGAGTGTTGCCCGGCGTTTGGTGGTGCGGTGCCTGACAGGCGTATTGCTGGAAAGGCTGTCCAACAGCATGCTCTAGCCTACCTCGTAATGACCAGCAAAGGGTTTTGTTGTTGCCCAGTCCTTGGGTACTGGATGAATCCTCACATTTTTGACCGCGCCAACGCAAGTTTTGTTCACGTTCTCCGGGAAAAACTTTGCATAATTTCACGATCGCCTCCGAACATCTGGAATAGGGCGGGGGCGGTTGGTTCTGGTTGCAACAGGCGTTTTCAAGTATCATAACGGCCTTTCGAAAAACCTGTCCCAGATTGGCGAGATCTCGATATGCTTGAATTGCGTGGTGCGCCCGCTTTATCTCCCTTCCGCACACAGAAACTGTTGAGCCAGATCCAGGCTCAGGTTGATGTGGTTGATTCGATTTACGCCGAGTTCATGCATTTTGTCGATGTCGGCACGCCACTGGAAGATTCCCAACTCAGTGTGCTGAATCGCCTGTTGCAGTATGGCCCCAGTGCACAAATCCAGCCCGCTGAAGGCGTGCTGTTTCTGGTGGTGCCCCGCCCGGGAACCATCTCACCCTGGTCTAGTAAGGCGACTGATATTGCCCATAACTGTGGCTTGCCACAGATTCGTCGTATCGAAAGGGGCATTGCCTATTACATTCAGGCCAAGACTCCCTTAAAGGCCGAACAGCGCAAACTCATTGCTGCCTGCCTGCACGATCGCATGACCGAAGCCGTGTTCCATGAAATGGCCGGAGCAGAGTTGCTGTTTGGTTCCGCCGAGCCCAAAGAGCTGGAGCTGGTGGATATCCTGGGGCAGGGCAGGGTCGCCCTGGTGTCGGCCAACGCCCGGATGGGGCTGGCGCTGGCGGAAGATGAAATCGATTATCTGTTCGAGGCTTATCAGGAGCTGGGGCGTAACCCCACTGACGTCGAGCTGATGATGTTTGCCCAGGCCAACTCGGAGCATTGCCGCCATAAGATTTTCAATGCTTCCTGGGATATTGATGGCGAGGCGCAGGAAAAGTCCCTGTTCGCCATGATCAAGAATACCTACGAAATGCACCGGGAAGGGGTGCTGTCCGCCTACCGGGATAACGCCGCGGTGATCGTCGGCTCCGAGGCCGGACGTTTCTTCCCCGACCCGGAAACTGGCGAATACCGCAGTGTTCGTGAGCCCGTCCATATCCTGATGAAGGTGGAAACCCATAACCATCCCACCGCGATTTCTCCTTTCCCCGGTGCTGCTACCGGCTCTGGCGGAGAGATTCGTGACGAGGGGGCGACTGGTCGGGGGGCTAAGCCCAAGGCCGGCCTGACTGGCTTTACCGTTTCCAACCTGCGGATTCCCGGCTATGAGCAGCCCTGGGAAGAGAACTACGGCAAGCCGGATCGCATTGTTTCCGCTTTGGATATCATGATTGAGGGGCCACTGGGTGGCGCTGCTTTCAACAACGAATTTGGCCGCCCGAACCTGTGTGGTTATTTCCGGACCTTTGAGGAAAAGGTTGCAGGCCCCAATGGTGAAGAATGGCGGGGCTACCACAAGCCCATCATGCTGGCGGGTGGTATGGGCAACATCCGGGAGTCCCATGTAGAAAAAGGTGAGATTCCGGTTGGCGCCAAGTTGATCGTACTGGGTGGCCCGGCCATGTTGATTGGTCTGGGTGGCGGAGCAGCCTCCTCCATGGACTCCGGCTCCAGCCATGCTGAACTGGATTTTGCTTCTGTGCAGCGGGATAACCCGGAAATGGAGCGCCGCTGTCAGGAAGTGATTGACCGTTGTTGGCAGCTGGGCGACGACAACCCCATTCTCTTTATCCACGACGTAGGCGCCGGTGGTCTGTCCAACGCTTTCCCAGAACTGGTGAAGGACGGCGGCCGTGGCGGCAAATTCGAGCTGCGTCGGATTCCCTGCGACGAGCCAGGCCTGTCTCCGCTGGAGATCTGGTGTAACGAATCCCAGGAGCGCTATGTGCTGGCGGTGAAGGAAGAAGACCTGGCCCGCTTTGACCAGATCTGTGCCCGTGAGCGCTGCCCTTACGCTGTAGTTGGCGAAGCGACCGAGGAAATGAAGCTGGAACTCAGCGATGAGGTCTTTGCCAACAAGCCGGTTGATTTGCCCATGTCGGTTCTGTTTGGCAAGCCGCCCAAGATGCATCGTCAGGTAGAGCGCAAAACATTCGCCAAGCCGATGTTCGATGCCAGTGGCATTGATCTGAGTGAAGCCGCCGAGCGTGTGCTGAGGCTGCCCACTGTCGCCAGCAAGAGCTTTTTGATCACTATTGGCGACCGCTCCATTACCGGCCTGGTGGCCCGTGACCAGATGGTCGGCCCCTGGCAAGTGCCGGTGGCTGACGTGGCGGTGACCGCGGCCAGCTACGACACCTATGTTGGTGAAGCCATGGCCATGGGCGAGCGCACGCCGATCGCGTTGATTGATTCACCCGCTTCCGGACGCATGGCGGTGGGTGAGACCATCACCAACATCGCGGCTGCCCGTATTGGCAAGCTTTCTGACATCAAGCTGTCAGCAAACTGGATGGCGGCAGCAGGCCATCCGGGTGAAGATGAAAACCTGTACGACACGGTACGTGCAGTTGGGATGGAGCTCTGTCCGGCATTGGGTATTACCATCCCGGTCGGTAAGGATTCCATGTCCATGAAGACCGTGTGGGAAGAGAACGGCGAGAAGAAAGAAGTGACTGCGCCGTTGTCTTTGGTTGTCAGTGGTTTTGCGCCGGTGCTGGATATTCGCAAGACATTGACCCCGCAGCTGAAGACCGATCAGGGAGAAACGGACTTGATCCTGATTGATCTGGCTTGCGGCCAGAACCGTCTGGGCGGCTCCGCGCTTCTGCAGGTGTTCCGTGCTGTAGGCGCGGTGGCTCCAGATGTGGAGCGGCCCGAGGATCTGCGCGCCTTCTTCGACGCCATCCAGGAGCTGAATGAACAGGGGCTGTTGCTGGCCTATCACGACCGCTCCGACGGTGGCCTGTTTGCCACCCTGTGTGAGATGGCCTTTGCCGGACATACGGGTATTGATGTCAGCCTGGACTACCTGTCCGAGGGAGATGCCCAGTATATCCATGAGCTCTTTAATGAGGAGCTGGGTGCGGTGATCCAGGTTCGCCGCGGCGATACCGACAAAGTATTGCAACTGCTGGCGGACAAGGGGTTGAAAGAGCACAGCCTGGTTATCGGTACACTGAATGATGAAGACCAGATTCGCTTCCGCCATGGTGATAAGACCCTGCTAGAGCAATCTCGAGTCTACTATCAGCGGATCTGGTCAGAAACCAGCCATCACATCAAGAGCCTGCGGGACAACAGCGAGTGTGCCCAGGAAGAGTTTGACGCCATCCTGGATGCGGCAGACCCGGGGTTGTCGGTGTATACCACCTACAATATCAACGAAGATGTGGCGGCACCTTTCATTAATACAGGTGTGCGTCCCAAGGCCGCGATCCTGCGGGAGCAGGGTGTTAACGGCCAGGTTGAGATGGCGGCGGCCTTTGATCGGGCCGGCTTCACTGCGGTCGATGTTCACATGAGCGATATCATCGAAGGTCGCGTGACCCTGGATGAGTTTAAGCTCGTTGCCGCTTGTGGTGGTTTCTCCTATGGGGACGTGCTGGGAGCGGGTGAGGGCTGGGCCAAGTCCATCCTGTTCAACAGCCGGGCACGGGATCAGTTCATTCGCTTCTTCCAGCGGATGGATACCCTGACCCTGGGGGTTTGTAACGGCTGTCAGATGCTGTCGACCCTGGCGGAGATTGTGCCGGGCACCGAACATTGGCCGCGCTTTGTGAAGAACCGCTCAGAGCGTTTCGAGGCGCGGGTTGCCATGGTGGAGATTGCGGATTCCCGTTCAGCCTTCCTGCAAGGCATGGCCGGCTCCCGGATTCCCATCGCCATTGCCCATGGGGAAGGTCGTGCGGAGTTCCCCTCCGACACCACCCAGGCAGCCTTGGTACACAGCGGTAAGATCGCCCTGCGTTATGTGGACAACTACGGCCAGGTGACTGAGCGATATCCCGCTAACCCGAATGGTTCGCCGCTGGGTATTGCCGGCGTGACCAATGACGACGGCCGGGTCACCATCATGATGCCCCATCCGGAGCGAGTATTCCGGGCGGTACAGAACTCCTGGCATCCATCAGAATGGCAGGAAGATGGTGCCTGGATGCGCATGTTCAGGAATGCCCGGGTGTGGCTGGGATAACGCCCGAACAAGCCCTGATCAAAAAAAGACCCGCAAGGGTCTTTTTTGTTGGGGACGAAAAAATGGCACAAACTCTGATTAAAACAGGATAGAGTCTACGCCAAACTCCGGAATGTTTCTTTGTGTAAGCAGATGTTTCAGAGTGTGGCTTTGAGAGTGATGAATCCGGTTGTTTTGACGAAAAAATGTGCACTCCGTCCTTTGTCTGATCATGCTTTGTGCGGAAAAGAAGGTCCTCCACAGGGTCGGCTCGGTATTTTTATGCACAGACGACGGAAAAGCGTCATCCTAACCCCGAAGCCTGTGGGCCAATACCAGTCTTTGGAGTATTGACTTTGTTAAGTGTTTGAATAATAAGATTAATTTTTATTTGTGTGATCTCTGTGCAATTTGCTGGAAAAGCTGATGCCATGGGCGATTCCGGAGGTTTTCAAAAATTTATCAACAGAGTTTTCCACAGATTCTGTGGGTAACTTTTCCGTAGACCATGGTGTGGGATCTGTCCAATAAAAATTGCAAATCAGAGGTTCCGGACTGATTTGGAGAAAGGAGCGGCTATGTACAAGATTGCGTTTTTTGTTCCCGAAACCCATGTGGAGCAAGTGAAGGCAGCCATGTTTCAGGCCGGGGCGGGGCGTATAGGTAACTATGATTGCTGTTCTTGGCAGACTCTGGGGGAAGGCCAGTTTCGCGCCCTGGAAGGTAGTGACCCGTTCATAGGGCAGCAAGGGGAAGTGGAGCGAGTCCCTGAATATAAGGTTGAAATGGTCTGTCGGGATGATCTGGTGAAGGATGTGGTGGAGGCCATGCGGCAGGCTCATCCCTATGAGGAGCCGGCCTTTGACCTATGGCGGCTGGAAGAGATCTAGCTTCCATTGCGGGTGAGTTAGATCTCTCGGGCCAGGTGGAAGATCCCGGGGGGTTAGCTGGAAGAGTCCGGCTTGAAGGGGCGGTTGAAGATCATATCCTTGACCCGTACCGGGAAGCGGTGCTGAACCAGCATGCCACGATGGATATCGCTAAAATAATGCTGAAGAGTTTCCCGTACTGTCGGAAATGCGAGCTCTTTCCAGGGAATTTGGTCTTCCCTAAATAGATCAACCTCCAGGCTTTCTTCACCAACACCAAATTTGCCGTCAACGATGGTGGCGAGAAAGAACATGTGGACCTGGTCAATATGGGGAAGGTTGATGATCGTATAAAGGCCTTCCAGCTCCACCTGGGCCGCAGCTTCCTCCCAGGTTTCCCGGATGGCGGCTTGCATGGTGGTTTCCTTGTTTTCCATAAAACCTGCGGGTAAAGTCCAGAAGCCACGCCGCGGTTCGATGGCCCTACGGCAAAGGAGAATCCGTCCGTCGTAGGTGGGCAGGGTGCCGGCAATAATCTTGGGGTTTTGATAGTGAATCGTGTGGCAAGACGGGCAGACATAGCGCGGCCGGTTGTCGCCTTCTGGTATTCTTTGTTCCACGGGGGAACCGCAATCGGAGCAATATTTCATAGCGTTTTCTAAGCTAGTGAATCATTTGCCTGAGTATAAACGGATTGAGAGGGAGGGTCATGGGCAACATTAAGTCCTGTTGCCATGCCGTTCCTGATTCAGGGATAAGGCCGTCCCGATACTGAGTCATCCCAATATAGAGTTATCTCATGTCGTTAGTGCAGCAGGCCAAAGAGCGCCTGGTGGCCCACAAGCCACAAACCTTAGCGTTGGACTATCCGGAAGCAGGGGTTTTACTGCCCCTGACCAATGAGCCGGAGCCAACCATCATCCTAACCCGTCGCTCCGACCGGTTGCGCACCCACCGGGGCCAAGTCGCCTTGCCCGGAGGGCGGCGGGATGAGACGGACGCGAGCTTGGTGGAAACTGCCTTAAGGGAAAGCGAAGAGGAAATTGCACTGCCGCCCAATCAGGTGGAAGTGATTGGTACTCTGGACCAGGTGGTTTCCCGCTTTGGCATCCTGGTAACGCCCTATGTTGGCATTATTCCCCCTGAGCTTGAGTTTCAGCCAAACCCTGATGAGCTGGATGCGGTGTTTAGGGTTCCGGTGAGCTTTTTCCTTAAGGATGAGCGCAAGCGTACAGATGTCCTTTCCTTTCGCGGAATGACGCTCCATGTCCCCTGTTGGCAGTTTGAACAGTATGAGATCTGGGGGCTGTCCGCTATCATCCTGACCAACTTTATCAATGTGGCATTTGATGCCGGGATCCAGATGCTCCATTTCAAGGATGGGCATCGGGTCAAGGGTGGCAAGCTTTAGTGCTGGCTGGGGGTGTAATTGTCTCCTGCAGGATTTTGCGTTTTGCATCTATCACTGCGCATTGGCTTCAAGGCTCATAGAACGTTAGTTGGCGTATTACGGAGACAGTTAAGGTGGGCAGGTACAATCGGGCGTAAGCAAACCCGACAGTGCCTAAAGCTTCTGGTTCAGTCTTATAAAAACTAGACGGCGGGAAATTTTATGATCTACAGATTGGAAAAGCGCGAGGTTCAGCTAATCGGCGGGCCTCACTTTATTGCATCCAACGCAACCCTGGTGGGTTCAGTGGTGGTTCGGCCCAATGCGAACATCTGGTTCAACGTGGTGATCCGTGCCGATAACGACGTCATTGAGATCGGTGAGAACAGCAATATCCAGGACGGCTCGGTGCTTCATACCGATAGTGGCATTCCTTTGACAATCGGCCAGGGTGTTACCGTGGGCCACAAGGCCATGCTCCATGGCTGCACCATTGGCGATTACAGCCTGATCGGCATTAATGCAGTGGTGTTGAATGGCGCGAAGATCGGCAAGCACTGCTTGATCGGTGCCAATACCCTGATTCCGGAAGGTATGGAAATTCCGGAAGGCTCCCTGGTCGTGGGCTCGCCCGGCAAGGTCAAAAGATTGCTCACCGAGCCGGAAAAGAAAATGCTGGAGGCCAGTGCAGCCCATTATGTCCATAACGCCCTGCGCTATCTGAAATCCCTCGAGGTTCAGATCGAGCATGAGTAGCAATAAGGCGGTGACTGGGCAGGGGGTACAGTCGAAGGAGCGGGAAAGGCCCGTGCCTTCGCCCTGTGTCAGTATATGCGCGCTCGATGAGAACGATATCTGCGTGGGGTGCTTTCGGTCCGGGCTGGAAATTGCCGCCTGGGGCGGGATGTCCAATGACGAAAAACGCCAGGTATTGGTGAAAGTGGCTGAACGGGAAGAGGCGAGTGGCCGACTTTTCTAGGCGACTGTAGAGAAAATGTTTATTGGTAGGCTTTAAGGGCTTTGCAGGGTTCAGAGATTGCACCGGGTGAGAAGCGGGCCCAGCTTGTAGCGATACGGTTTTTGGTTATCTAATGGGGAGTTTGGAATCATGGTGAGTATTGGTACGCCGCTCAAGACTGGGGCCACTAAAGTAATGTTGCTTGGTTCAGGTGAGCTTGGAAAAGAGGTGGCCATTGAGCTGCAGCGGTTTGGCGTGGAAGTAATCGCCGTGGACCGTTATGCCAATGCTCCGGCCATGCAGGTGGCCCATCGCAGCCATGTCATCAATATGCTGGATGCCTCCGAGCTGCGCCGAATTGTCGACTTGGAAAGACCCCAGCTCATCGTGCCCGAAATCGAAGCCATTGCCACCGAGGAGCTGCTCCGCCTGGAGCAGGAAGGGTATCGGGTCGTTCCCACGGCACGGGCCACAAATTTGACCATGAATCGCGAGGGCATTCGGCGCTTGGCCGCGGAAGAACTGGGTCTGAAAACCTCTCCGTACCGCTTCGCCTCAGACTTTGAAGAGTATCAGGCCGCCATTCGTGAAATCGGCATGCCTTGCGTGGTGAAGCCCATCATGAGCTCATCCGGCAAAGGGCAAAGCACTGTGAAAACAGAAGCCGACATCCAGCCCGCCTGGGACTATGCCCAGCAAGGTGGCCGCGCCGGTGCCGGCAAGGTTATTGTGGAAGGTTTCGTAGACTTCGATTACGAGATTACCCAGCTGACAGTGCGGCATCGGGACGGCACCAGCTTCTGTGAGCCCATTGGCCATCGTCAGGTAGATGGAGACTATGTAGAAAGCTGGCAGCCTCATCCCATGTCGCCCCTGGCGCTGGAGCGTTCCCGAGAGATTGCCGAAAAAGTCACCAGTGCCTTGGGAGGTTGGGGTATTTTTGGTGTGGAGCTCTTTATTAAGGGGGATGAGGTTTATTTCAGTGAGGTATCGCCAAGGCCTCATGACACAGGGCTGGTTACCTTGCTCTCCCAGGACTTGTCGGAATTTGCGCTCCATGCGCGGGCCATTTTAGGTCTGCCGATTCCCGTGATTCGCCAGAACGGCTACTGCGCATCTGCAGTGATCCTAGTGGAAGGGGAGTCGGAGCAACCGGTGTTTGGCAATCTGGAGCGGGCCCTGGCTCAGCCGGATGTGCATCTGCGTCTCTTTGGAAAGCCGGAGCTGGCGGGCAAGCGCCGTATGGGAGTGGCGCTTGCCAAAGCGGACTCCGTAGAAGAGGCGCGGGCGCGTGCTGTTGCAGCAGCCTCTGCGGTGGTCGTGACTCTATAACTGATGACGCTCCACGGGTGAAGATCTTTAGCATAGATCCATGTGCAATCTATAGAGAAGCGTCTGTGGTCAGGTTTTGGGGAGCTCTATTCGCACTTTATGAATGGAGCCGCCCAGCCGAACCGGCTAAAGCGCTCAAAAGATAACCGGTTTGTACGCTTCTTGTACGGCTGTGTCAAAAAGTTTTAAATATAATAAGAAAGGGGCTTGCGTCCCGGGTTTTTCTCCCTATAATACGCGCTCTCTTCGGGGGCTCACTGCTCCGGCAGAGGCCTCCCGCAGGATGGGTGGAGGGGATCCGGTACG
>Ga0209075_1000775_pt1 | contig 30816 bp, 33 predicted proteins | sample Stecom2011_FD_187523 | JGI IMG/M metagenome (GOLD analysis project Ga0209075, IMG submission 187523) | Agricultural soil microbial communities from Utah to study Nitrogen management - Steer compost 2011 (SPAdes) (version 2) | ecosystem: Environmental > Terrestrial > Soil > Agricultural land...
CTCCCGGGCCTCCTCCTGGGCTCGCTTCGCCGCCGACACCAGGCTCTCCGGGAGCAGATCGAGGCTTCCGATCACCTTGATCCTCATGTCACAGCGGGCCGCCTGCTCGGGGAGCCGGGCGAACAACTCCTCCAGCACCTCGAAGTACGGCAGCAACTCGTCCGCGGGTCGGGAGAGGTTCTCCCGGGAGAGCAGCCAGGCCGTCACCACGGGGATCTGCAACTCGTTGGACCAGTCGAGGAACTGCTCGAACCGCTGCATCCCGTGTCGGTAAGACTCCTGGTAGCTGGCGAGACCCTCTTCGCGGGCGTAGCGACGATGACCGTCGAGGACCACGCCGATGTGACGGGGCAACCGCTCCGGGTCGAGACCGGTGCGGAGTCGGCGCTCGTATATCCGGTAGAGGAGGCCGAGCTTCATCAGCGCACAGGGTACAACCCCGTCCTCAGTCGGTCGGCAGCGTCGGTGCCTCGGCGCAGAGCGCCTCGACCTCGTCGATCTCCTTGGGGACCCCGAGGGTCATGTTCTCGTGACCGTCGGCCGTGATCATCACGTCGTCCTCGATCCGGACGCCGATGCCCAGGAACTCCTCCGGCACGCGGTGCTTGATCTTCTCCGCCGCCTCCCGCTCCTCCTTCTCGAGGGCCGCGGCCGCCTTGCGACCGAGACGGAGACGCCGCTCGTTCCACTCGTCGAGGTCGTAGGCGAGAAGTGTCAGCTCGATCTCGGACTTGTCGGGTGCGACGTAGATGCCGGGCTCGACCGTGAAGACCATCCCCGGCTCGAGCGGGCGGGGCTTGCCGTCGATCCGATAGCTGCCCCGGTCGTGGACGTCGAGACCGAGCCAGTGACCGGTCCCGTGCATGTAGAACTCGGTGTAGTGGTGCATGGCCAGGGAGTCCTCGACCGACCGCGGGAGCAGGCCGAGATCGACCATCCCCTCGACGAGAACGGCGGTGGAAGCGTCGTGGATGGCCCGGAGCGACGAACCCGGATGCGAGAGCTCCAACCCCTTCATCTGGGCGGCGAGTACGACCTCGTACACGGCGCGCTGGGGACCGGTGAAGGTGCCGGAAGCGGGGTAGGTCCGCGTGATGTCCGAGGAGTACCCGCCGAGCTCGGCGGCGGCGTCGATGAGCACCAGGTCGTCGTCACCGATCAGGTCGTCGTTCTCGACGTAGTGCAGGATGCAGGCGTTGGCGCCCGAGGCCACGATCGACGGGTAGCCGTTGCGGGGTGACCCGGCCAGGCGCCAGTAGTACTCGAGGGCCGCCTGCACCTGGTACTCGTACATCCCGGGGCGGGTGAAGCGCATGGCCTCGCTGTGACCCCGCGCCGACAGTTCGCACACCTGGCGCATCAGGTCGGCCTCGTGGTCGTCCTTGAACAGCATCATCTCGCCGATCGGGACCGACACGTCCCGCACCGTCGACGGGACAGTGCCGCCGAAGCGCTCGCGGTGGGCGCGGGAACGGTCGATGGTCGCGGAGACGATGGAGTCGAGACGATCGCCGCTCCGGTACCAGATCACCTCGCGGCCGACCATGTACCGCTCCAGGACGTCCTCCAATTCGGAGACTTCGTAGGCGGCGTCGGCCCCGAACCGCTCCTTGGCTCCCTCGGGCCCGGTGCGGATCCCCGTCCACACCTCCTGTGAGGGGTCCTTGGGGCGGACGAACAGCGTGTAGTCGCCCTCGTCGGATCCGGGGGTGATCACGGCCACGGCGTCCGGCTCGTGAAACCCGGTGAGGTACCAGAACATGGAGTCCTGGCGGAACTCGTGCATGACGTCGTAGTTGCGGACGACCTCGACTGAGGCGGGAATGATGGCGATGCCGGTGTCGCCGACGATCTCGGCGAGACGACGGCGGCGCCCGGCGAAAGGCTCGGTCATGACGGGCAAGTTACATCCCCGAGGGGGTTGTCAGGAGCGGAGCTCGAGCTCGACCACCAGAGGGAAGTGGTCGGACCCGAGCGCCGGACCGAGCTCACGGCTCCTCACGCCCAGTTGCGGGGAGTGGAGGACGTGGTCGATCGGGACCCGCATCAGAGGGTTGCCTTCGGTGGGATAGGTCGCCTGTATCCCGAATCCCAGACCCGAGTTGCGCAGACCCGAGCCCTCGAGCCGACGGAACGCCCACGACCACGGCGTGGCGTTCAGGTCGCCGGCGACGATGAACGGGCCCTCCCGGTCCTCGGCCCACCCGGCGGCGAACTCGAGCTGACGGTCGCGCAGATCGGCCCGGGCGGAGTCGGTCGGCGAGTGCGGGTGGGCGGCGAGGACCGAGATCGGGACGTCCCAGCCGGGCGGGATGAAGGTCAGCTCGACCGCACGGGCCTCGGCGCTGGCAAAGCCGTGAGACTCCCAGTCGAGGAGCTGGCCCCTGGCGAGGACCAGCGTCCCGAAGATGAGGTCGTCGGAGCGGGGGCGGATGATCCTGTAGTCGCTGCCCAGAGGCTCGATTGCGAGCTCCCACGGACGGTGCGCCTCGTGGAGGAGCACGAGGTCGGGCTGCTGACGCTGGATGAACTCGATGACCTCGCCGTACTGCTCGTTGGCGGATCCCTGCAGGTTGAAGGTCATCACCGTGAGAGCCGGCCGGGAAGGGTCCGGCTCACCGGGGTTGCCGATGAAGAGCGGGAGCACCACGACGAGGTTGACCGCGGCAGCCGCGAGAGTCGCTGCCCCGAATCGCCGCCAATGACCCATCATCAACACGGCCCCGAGCACCACGAGGGCGACGAAGTACTGGGGCCGGAAGTTGGCAAAGACGTCCAGGATCCAGAAGAACCGGCCGAAGAACGCGGCGAGGGTGACCGCGGACAGCAGCGCCGCGGGGATGGCGACGACGATCATCACTCCTCCTCGTCGTCTGCCGGCGGGCCGGGATCGTCGAGACCTTTCGAGATCGCCCAGTCACGAACGATCTCGAAGGCCGCCTTCCGGGTGTAGGGCCCCTCTTCGATCCGCTTCTCGAGGAGGATGTCCATGATCTCGCCGACCATCGGGCCCGGGCCGATGCCCGTGTAGGTCATCACGTCGTGACCGTCGATCGGGGCGCGGAGCCTGGCGAGCTCCTCTTGCTCGGAGAGGACGGCGATGCGTCGCTCCAACTCGTCGATCCCCTCCTGGATCTGCCGCTGCTTCTTCTGGTTGGCGGTGGTCACGTCGGCGCGGACGAGGGCGTTGAGCCGGTCGAGGAGATGGCCGGCGTCACGGACGTACCGCCGGACCGCCGAGTCGGTCCACCCGAGCTTGAGGGTGTGCGGGCGGAGGTGGAGGAAGACCAGCCGGCTCACGTCGTCGACGATCTCCCTGGGGTAAGCCAGGGCCCGGAGCCGCTCCCGGGTGATGCGCGCCCCGACGACCTCGTGATGATGGAAGGTCACGCCACCGGGACCGAACTCCCTCGTGTCGGGCTTGCCGATGTCGTGAAACAACGCGGCGAGCCGCAGCACGAGGTCGGGTCGAGTGCGGTCGACCACCGCCAGGGTGTGGGCCAGCACGTCCTTGTGGCGGTGCTCGGGGTCCTGGGCCATGGCGAGCTTGTCGAGCTCGGGGACGAAGTAGGTGGAGAGACCAGTGGCGACGATCATGGCCAGAGCGGCGCCAGGAGCCTCGGCGAGCATCAGCTTGGAGAACTCGTCACGGATCCGCTCGGCGGACACGATGCTGAGCCGGCTGGACATCCTCTGCACCGCGGCGATCGCCTGCACATCGGCGGCGAATCCCAGGGTCGCCTGGAAGCGGAACAGCCGGAGCATCCGCAGGGGGTCGTCGCCGAAGGAGATCTCGGGGTCGAGCGGCGTCCGCAGCACCTTGTTCTCCAGATCCTGCAACCCGCCATAGGGGTCGACGGGCTCGAAGGAGGGCAGTTCCAGGGCGATGGCGTTGACCGTGAAGTCGCGGCGCGACAGGTCGGTCTCGATGTCGTCCGAGTAGGTGACCTGGGGCTTTCGCGACTCGTCGCGGTAGATCTCGGAGCGGAAGGTCGTGATCTCGACCGACCGTCCGTCCTTCATCGCCCCGATCGTCCCGAAGGCCTCCCCGATGCGGTACACGGAGTCGGCCCAGCCCTCGAGGATCGCCGCGATCCGGTCCGGTCGGGCGCTGGTGGCGAAGTCGAAATCGATCTCGGCGACGTCGCGACCCATCAGGGCGTCGCGGACCGACCCACCGACGAGGTACAGGCTCTCGCCGGCATCGGCGAAGAGACCGGCAAGCTGCGCCGGCGGCAGGTCTTTGGCTTGGAGAGCTTCGAGGGGGAGCACGGGGTGCCTCAGGTTATCCGCCCCACGAATGAGGGCCGGCCCGTCGGGCCGGCCCTCTCGTAGCCATCGGAGGAGAAATGGCTATGTGTTCTGATCCCGGAAGTACCCGAGGTCAGTCGATGTCAAACGGCGATGCCGGACGCCATCACCTTCGCCCTCAACTCGTGCGCGTTGCGGGCGTACGGCAGAACGGTCTCGACCTCGAGGGTCTGGTCCGTGATGGCACGCACGAACGCCTGGTCGAACGTCTGCATGCCGTAGAAGCCCCCGTCCTTCAGGATGTCGTAGAGCGCATGGCCGTCGCCAGCGCTCCGGATCCACTCCTGGGAACGCTCGTTGTTGGTGAGGACCTCACAGGCGAGCACACGCCCGGCGGGACCGTCGAGGAGCAGTTGGCTGATCACGGCCTGGAGTTGGTTGGCCAGCAGCGAGCGGGTCACCGAATGCTGCGACTCGGGGAACATCGAGACGAAGCGGTTCACGGTCTCGGCGGGGTCCTTGGTCCGCATCGTGGAGAGGACGAGGTGCCCGGTCTCGGCGGCGGCCAGGGCGGCGCGTGCCGTCTCGTAGTCGGCGATCTCAGAGAGCATGATCACGTCGACGTCGTGACGGAGAGCGCTCCGGACGGCGGTCGACATGTCCGGCGTGTCGACACCCACCTCTCGCTGGACGACCACGGAGTTCTTGTCCGGGTGCAGCACCTCGATCGGGTCCTCGATGGTGAGGATGGCCCGGGCGTCGTTGCTGTTGATCCAGTCGACGATCGACGAGATCGTGGTGGTCTTGCCGGAGCCGGACGGGCCGGTGACGAGCACGAGACCCGAGTTGGACCGGGCCACCTTCTCGGCGATCCGCGGCAATCCGAGATCGGAGAAGGAGCGGCTACCCGAGACCACGCGGCGCAGCACGAGGCTGACCGAGCCGCGCTGTCGGAACGCCGTGATCCGGAATCGGCCCAGCTCCTGCCGGCCGTAGGCGAAGTCGGCCGTGCCGGTGGCGGCGAAGTCCTCCGACGCCTTCTCGGTGAACAGGGCCTCGGCGTACGCCTCGGTGTCCTCGGGCTTGAGGTTCCCGAAGTCGTTCAGACGGCGCAGCTCACCACCGGTGCGGACGATCGGCGCCGAACCGACCTTGAGATGGATGTCGGTGGCGTCCATCGCAACTGCACTGCGCAGCAACGAGTCGATGTCTCGGTCCATGAAAGATGCTCCCCAGATGTGATCGATTCGCTTCGTTATCGACCGTTTCGGAGGGGAAGTTGAGGATCAGATCGTCAGATCGACCAATGCCTGCGGACGGCCGAGATCACCCGCTCCAGCGTCGGGCCGGGATCTTCGACCGAAGCCAGAGAGCGACCCCCGGGCTCCTCGCCCGAGAGCCCGCGCACCGTGGCTGCGACTCCTTCTTCGAGGGCGCCCAGGTCGTACCCGCCCTCCAGAGCCACGACCAGGCGCTCGGCGGGGAACGCCCGGGCCAGGCGCGCCGCCATCCACCCGTAGTCGTAGGCCGTGAGCGCCATGTCCGCGAGCGGGTCGTCGACGTGGGCGTCGTACCCGGCGGAAACCAGCACCCAGTCGGGTTCGAACTGCTCCATCACCGGGACGACGATGTCGTCGAACGCCATCCGGTAGGCGTCACCGGCGGTGCCGGGCAGGAGCGGGATGTTGACGGTGGTACCGGCCGCACCACGCTCGATGTCGGTGATCGCGCCCTCGTGCGGATAGAGGGGCCACTGGTGGACGGAGACGTAGAGGACCCCCTCGTCCTCGAGGAACATCTCCTGTGTCCCGTTGCCGTGATGGACGTCCCAGTCGACGATGGCCACGGTCTCGCCCCGGGCACGGATGCGGGCGGCGGCCACGGCCACGTTGTTGAAGAGACAGAACCCCATCGCCCTGGCGCGAAGGGCGTGGTGGCCCGGCGGCCGGGTGACGGCGAAGCCGGCTGATCCGGGCCGACCGGTCAACTCGTCGACGAGGATCGAGACGGCCCCGGCGGAGCGGAGGGCCGCATCCCAGGAGTCGCGCGACGCCACCGTGTCACCGTCCAGGTAGCCACCACCCACCTTGCAGAACCCCTCGACGAACTCGACGTAGTCGGCGTCGTGGACCCGCACCAGGTCGGCGCGGTCGATGGCGGGGGACTCGAGCTTCACCATGTCGAGGCCGGCGGCCGTGAGGCCCCTCATCACGGCGGAGACGCGCTCGGGACGCTCGGGGTGCCCATCGCCGGTGGCGTGGTCGTGAGAAACGGGGTGGCTGGCGACCACCAGTCGCATGCCCATACTCTCCCACACATGAGGGACATACCCTCCGTCGAGGGGTCCTGGCCCGGGCGTCTGGTCTTCCGGCGGGGCTGGGCCAGGGCCGAGGCTCGGCCCTGGAGCGACTCCTGGCCGGGGAGCCAGGTCAGGGTGGTGCGCGGCAACCACCAGTTCCTGGCGACGGTGTGCGAGCACCTGGCCGGTCTCGATGCCACGCCCGTCCATTCCCCGGCGATCTTCGCGTCGGCGACGCCGATGTGGAGGCGGGCCGGCTTCGAGGAGTACGAGTCGCTGCTCGTCCTGGAGAGGGCGCTCCACGGTGGCGCCCAAACATCCGACGAGCGGGTGCGTGTCGTGTCGGAGCCTCCATGGGACGAGATCGTGTCCATCGACGACGCAGCCTTCGACGGGCTGTGGCGGATGGGACGCATGGGTCTCGAAGAGGCATTGGCGTCGACCCGGAAGGGCGTGGTCCTCGTGGCGGGGCCGCCCGGGGCCATCGACGGCTTCGCCATCGTCGGAGCCGAGCACGGCTACTCCTACCTGCAGCGTCTCGCCGTCAGGCCCGAGGCACGGGGCCGAGGGCTCGGCACGGCCCTGGTCAGGGCGGCAATGGGATGGGCGGCCCGCGCCGGGGGTCACCTGATGGTGCTCAACACCCAGCACGACGCACTGCCCGCCCGGCGCCTTTATGCCCGCCTCGGCTTCACCGAGACCGGTTCCCTGCTCCGGGTGATGCGCTGGGCAGGGCCATACTGATATCTCCATGCCGACGGCGATACCCGACCGTTTCCGTCTCGAGATGCGTCTCGGACGCGACGACGACGTCGAGGAGTGGCTCGCCACCGACACCTCCCTCGACCGTCCGGTCCTGGTGCGCACCCTCGGGCCCGAGAGCTCGCCGACGCGCCGCCGCCAGTTCGTCGAGATGGTGGGCGCCGTGGCTGCGGTCACCCATCCCAACCTGGCCCGGGTGTTCGCGGTCGGCGAGGTTCCCGGTGGCTGTTACGCCATCCTCGAATGGTCGGGAGGATCGACGATCCAGGACCACCTCAACGCCGGCCGCGGCGTCGAGCTGGCCGAGTTCCTGCCCAACGCCTCCGGTCTCGCCGGCGCACTGGCCGCCCTGCACGACGCCGGTCTAACCCACGGGGCCGTCGACCCGTCGGCCGTCAGCTACTCCCTGGCGCACCCAGCCAAGCTCGGTGCGTTCGGCCGCATCCCTCGCACCGACATGGCGGGCGACGTAGTCGCGCTCGGCCGGACCCTGGAGATGGCGCTCACCCTCGCCCCGCCGGGTGGCCCTCCGCCGTCGGAGCGCATCGACGGGCTTTCCCCTGCCATCGACCGCATATTGAGAGGGGCCCAGCGCGGTGAGTTCACCGCCGCCGCCATGGAGGAGGCCCTGATGGCGGCCCCGACGCCGCGGGCGCCCGCGCCGGAGCCTCGTGCAGCGTCGCGACGACTCCTGTACGCCGCGGTCGCGCTGCTCATCATGGCGGCGGGACTGGTGGCGCTGGGCTACTTCCTCTCGGAGCCTGCGACCCCCGTCCTCCCGGGCACCTCCACGACAACGATTGCGCCGTGACCACCAGTCATCAGGAGGAATTCGCCCTCCTCGCCCGTGCCGCGGAGGGTGACCACGATGCGTTCACCCGGGTGATGAAGACGCACGAGGACCGCATCTTCGCGGTGTGCATGCGCATGCTCGCCGACCGGGAGGCGGCCCTCGACGTCACCCAGGAGACGTTCATCACCGCGTTCCGCAAGGCCCACCAGTTCAAGGGGAACTCGGCGGTGGGGACCTGGCTGTACCGGATCGCCGTGAACAACTGCTACGACCACCTGCGACGCAACAAGCGAAAGCCGGCGGACAGCCTCCCCGAGCACTTCGACCAGGCCGACCCGTTCGCCACGGAGGCAGTGGAGGCGTCGGCGCACCGGAAGGAGATCGAGGAGGCCCTGGCGTCCCTGCCCAAGGAGTACCGGGCGGCCGTGATCCTGGCGGACATGGAGGGGATGAGTCTTCCCGAGGTCGCCCAGGCCCTCGGCGTGCCGGTAGGGACGGTGAAGTCGCGTCTCTTCAGGGGACGGCGGATGCTTGCGGAGAGACTCGGGGAACCAAACGGGTGACAGGGAGCATCTAAGGGGCAGACATGCGGAGTCATGACCGGGAAGAGATGGAAGCCAGGGTTCGCGAAGCCCTTGGTTCCCTCGACCCCATCTCGATGAGCGAGACCGAGCGGTCGGACCTGCGGCGCGCCGTGTGGTCCGAGATCCGCTCCGCTGCTCCCGCGCCCGAGCCCGCCCCGGTGCCGTGGCGACACAGGCTCGTCGGCGCGGTGGCCGTCCTCGCGGTGGTCGTGGGCGGGGTCGCGATGCTCGACGGAGCTTCGGGAGACGGAGACGCCGACGCCCTCTTCGCTCTATCCGCGGACGAGGGATCAGCCACCACGGTCGTCGCCGCCGAGGACGGGGACGATCGATCCACGGAGGACTTCCGTGGAGGTGCCGTCGAGCAGCCGGAGACGCATCAGTACTCCAATGGTGGCGGCCAGGAGGCCGACCCGATCTCGATACCTCCCGATCTCACGGCCATGCTGCGTCGTTCCGCCGAGAACCTCCGCACCGGAGGTTTCACCCCGCTTACGGCTCCCCTGGTCGACTGCCCGGCGCGGGACGAGCTCGAAGGGCTGACTCCCTTCGCCACGGTGACGGTCGGGGACACCGATTACCAGGCGTGGAAGCCCGACGGTGAAGAGGTTGGCCCCGACACCACGATCACATTCGTCGATCCCGGGACCTGCGAGGTCGTTGCCTCTGAGTGACGGGGCACGGCGGCCGCTACGCTGACCAACCGATGCGCCAATACGCCGTCCAGTTCGCCGATTTCCTGGAAACGCTGGCGAAGCGAATCCGGGCAGTGACGGTGGACCGGGTCGCCCGGGTCATCCGGACCTCCGGTCTGGGAATCCTGGTGGCCACTCTGGCGTTCGCAACAGTGATATTCCTCGTCTGGACGCTGTTCGGCGCGTTGGAGATCCCGCTCACCACTGCCGGTGCGTATGGAGTCCTCGGAGCCGTGCTTCTGGGCGCAGGCGGATTCATGTGGTTCACCAGGTCCAGGGAGAAATGACACACGAACGTTTGATCATCATCGGGTCGGGGCCAGCCGGTCTCACCGCAGCTCTGTACGCGGCGCGCGCCGACCTCGAGCCCCTCGTCTACGAGGGCTTCTCGGCGGGGGGCCAGCTGATGCTGACCACCGACGTCGAGAACTACCCGGGATTCCCTGAGGGGATCCTCGGTCCCGAGTTGATGGGCAAGTTCCGCGAGCAGGCCGAGCGCTTCGGCGCCCGACTCGTCCAGGCCGACGTCACCGAGGTCGACTTCGGTGCCCGGCCGTTCAACGTGAAGGCCGGCTCGAACGAGCACACCGCCGACGCGGTGATCATCGCCACCGGAGCGGTGGCCAAATGGCTCGGTGTGCCGGGCGAGCAGGAGTACATGGGTCGCGGCGTGTCGGCGTGTGCCACCTGTGACGGCTTCTTCTTCCGCGATCGGACCCTCGTGGTCGTCGGTGGTGGTGACACCGCCATGGAGGAGGCGCTGTTCCTCACCAAGTTCGCCTCCAGGGTCATCGTGGTCCATCGCCGTGACGAGTTCCGGGCGTCGAAGATCATGGCGGCCCGGGTTCTCGAGCACCCGAAGATCGAGGTGCGCTGGAACGCCGTGGTCACCGAGATCGAGGGTGAGAACAGCGCGGTGACCGGCGTCGTACTCCAGGACACCGCCACCGGCGAGGTCTCCAAGCTGGCGACCGACGGAGTGTTCGTCGCCATCGGCCACAAGCCCGTCACCGATCTGTTCGCCGGTCAGGTCGAGCTCGATCCCAACGGCTACATCGTGGTCAACGACGGCACCCGCACCTCGGTCGAGGGTGTGTTCGCCGCCGGAGATGTCGCCGACCACGTTTATCGTCAGGCAGTGACCGCAGCAGGAACCGGTTGCATGGCGGCGATCGACGCCGAGCGCTGGCTGGCGGCGCGGGAGACGACAGCAGCGTCGGCGTAGGACTTTGAAGGATTTCGAACAGGACAAGGAGTTAGGAATGGCAGACATCGTCACTCTGGAAGACGCCAACTTCGATCAGGCGATCCGGGCCGACAAGCCCGTGCTCGTCGATTTCTGGGCCGAGTGGTGCGGCCCCTGCAAGGTGATCGCCCCGGTGCTCGAGGAGATCGCCTCGGAGCAGGATTCCATCACCATCGCCAAGCTCAACGTCGATCACAACCCGCAGTCGGCTGCGGCCAACGACGTGATGAGCATCCCCACGCTGATCCTCTTCCAGGACGGTGTGGAGAAGAAGCGCATCGTCGGCGCCGCTCCCAAGCACCGTCTCATGGCGGAGCTCGCCGAGTTCCTGAACTGACCGGCTCTCCCCGCCTTCGGTTGGGGAACCGAGCCGTCGTACAGTTGCGGGATGCGGCTGTACCGACTCGGTGACGTCGGCACCCCCATCCGAGACATCCAGGAGCGTCTCGCCGCGCTGGGGTTCGACTCCACCCCCGACCCGAGGGGCACTTTCGGCGAGCCCACGCGGGAGGCCGTTGTCGCGTTTCAGAGGGCGCGGGGGCTCGAGGCCGACGGGATAGTCGGGCCGGAGACCTGGCGCACGCTCTACGAAGCCGGCTACCGGTTGGGCGATCGTCTCCTCATGCTCCGCCGACCCATGCTGCGCGGCGAGGACGTCGCCCAACTGCAGGCCCATCTCTCCTCGATGGGGTTCGACTGCGGGAAGGTGGACGGCATCTTCGGGGGCCGCACCGAGCAGGCCGTCATCGAGTTCCAGCACAACCGTGGCCTGGCAGAAGATGGAAGAGTCGGTCCTGAGGTCCTCACCGAATTGAGGCTGGTGACCCGCGGCCAACCGGGCGCGGGTCGTCAGCAGATCAGGGAGCGGGAGTGGCTCCGATCGCTCCCCCACACGCTCGCCGGAACCCGGGTGTATCTGGATGTGGGATGCCGCAGCCCCGACGAGATGGACCGGGCCTGGGCGGCCGCGACCGCCGCTGCCGAGGAGATCCAGCGCGCCGGCGGGATACCCGTGCTGTCACGGGCCGAGGATTCGGCCCCGCCGGAACGGGTCCGCGCCGGTCGGGCCAACCAGCAGGGCGCCGACGTCATCGTGTCCTTCCAGGAGAGCTCGGAGGACGGCGTCTTCTACTTCGCCACCGAGCACGCCAGGTCCGAGGCCGGACAGGAACTGGCCATGGCGCTGGCGTCGATAGTCGGGGGTGTGGTCGAGGGTCGCTCGGCGCCGATCCTCCGGGAGACGAGGGCGCCGGCCGCAGTGATCGCGCGGTCGCCGATGACCGAGGAGCTCGGGCGTCAGACGGTGCGGGGCCTGGAGGTCTTCCTCCGGTCCATCGCCACTAGGCCATGAGTCGGTAGATCCGCTCCAGTTCCTCCACCGATCCGAACCGGATCTCGACCTTGCCCTTCTCGTTGCGGTAGTTGATCTTCACCCGGGCCCCGAGGTGGTCGGCGAGACGACGCTCCAACTCGATGATCTGCACGGGGCGGATCTCACGAACACCGGGGGCGTTGTTCCCGGGTATCTCCATCTCCCTGCGGGACTTGACCGCGTCCTCCATCTGACGGACGCTCCACCCCTCATTGATCGCCCGTTCGGCCAGGTACAGCGCGTAGCGGCCATCCTCGAGACCGACGAGGGCCCGGGCATGACCGGCGGAGAGCTTCCCGGAATCGACCATGCTCTGGATGGGGCCGGGCAACTGGAGGAGCCTGATGGTGTTGGACACCGCGGGCCGGGACTTTCCGACCTTCTTGGCGACCTCCTCCTGTGACATTCCAAAATCTTCCATGAGTTGGCGGAAGGCGTGCGCCTCCTCCAGGGGGCTCAGATCCTGACGCTGGAGGTTCTCCACCAAAGCCTCGACCAGACTCGAGGAGGGGGAGGATCCCCGGATCACGGCGGGGACAGTGGTCAGACCGGCCTTCTTGGCGGCCCGCCAGCGACGCTCCCCGGCGATCAGGACGTACTCCCCCTCGTCCGGTGTCACCACCAGTGGTTGGAGAACACCGACCGCGGCGATCGACGCCGCCAATTCCTCGATAGCGCTCTCATCGAACTGTCGTCGAGGTTGGCTCGGGTTGGGTTTGATCGACTCGATCGGGATCTGGGCGAAGTCGGGTGTGCCGGTCTGGGGACCTTCGACCGGGATCAGGGACTCCAGACCACGACCCAGACCACTCTTGCGTGCCGTCATGCTCTACTCCTCTGCGGTGTGACGCTCCAGGAACTCCCGCCCCAGATGCCGGTATGCGATTGCTCCCCGGCTCATGGGGTCGAAGGCCTCGATGGGTTCGCCGTAAGACGGAGCCTCGGAGAGACGGACCGAGCGTGGAATCACGGTCTTGTAGGCGACTTCTCCGAAATAGTCACGGACCTGCTGGGCCACATCCTTGGACAGCTTGGTTCGGCCGTCATACATGGTGAGGACGACACCACCGACCTTCAACTCCGGGTTGAGACTGCCGGTGACCAGTTGGATGTTGCGGAGCAGTTGGCTCAGACCCTCCAACGCGTAGTACTCGCACTGGATGGGGATGATCACCTCATCGGCGGCGGTGAGGGCATTCACGGTGAGGAGTCCCAGGGAAGGCGGGCAGTCGATGAACACAAAGTCGTACTCGTCCCCGGTGGAGCCGATCGCCGTCTTGAGACGTGTTTCACGTGAAAGAACCGAGACCAGCTCGATCTCGGCGCCGGCGAGATCGATGGTGGCCGGCACCACGAACAGATTCCGCACCGAAGTGGGCTCGACGGCGTCCTCGAGACTGGACTCCTTGAGAAGCACGTCGTAGATCGAGGTCTCGATACTGCCCCGCTCCACACCCAGACCACTGGTTGCGTTCCCCTGAGGGTCGAGATCGATGAGGAGGATACGGTGACCGGCCAGGGCCAGGGAGGCGGCCAGATTGACGGCGGTCGTCGACTTGCCCACCCCACCCTTCTGATTCGCCAAGGCGACGACGGTGGTGCCACTCATTGCCGGCGCATGATAAGAAGCCAGACCCTCCGGTCAAGTGATCTCAGCACAACTTCTTCGGTGATCCACCCGTCATGCACCGGTGGTGCGACCCAGGAGCCACCGATCACGGCCACGCCACCTGGTTCGAGGAACCGTTCCAGATGTGTTCTCAATTGCTCGGGTGGGAGTGAGGCCCTGGAAACCACCACCGGCACCGGCCCCTGGAGACGGGCGATCTCCTCCTGACGTACGGTGACGTTGTCCAGACCGAGCACCCGAATCGCCCGCTTCATCAGGTTGACACGACGACCGGAGCGGTCGATCAGCACATGCTCGGTCTCGGGGAACATGATCGCCAACGGGATCCCGGGAAGACCCACACCGGAGCCCAGATCCCACAGGATCGGGGGTACTGCGAAGAACTTGGCGTAGATCAGCGAATCGGCGATGTGCCGATCCTGGATCCGATCGGTCTCACGGGGTCCGATGCCACCGGCGGCAAGTGCCTCGGTGAGCAGCCAGTCGTGGAATTGATGGAGAAGTGCGTCCCGATCCGGAGTGAGTGGGTGACCGAGTTCTTCGGCCACTCCGACCCACATCGGGGTTTCACGTGAAACCGGACTACTCCTCTTCGTCGTTGGAGACGGCGTCCTCGGAGTCGCTCCCGGAACCATCCTCCACCTTGGAGAGCACCACGTAACGACGGGGTGGCTCGCCCTCGGAATAGGAGGTGACACCGTCGTGAGCGGCGGCCACGTCGTGGATCACCTTGCGATCGGCAGGGCTCATCGGCTCGAGCATGATCTCGCCACCCTCCTCGAGGAGTTGCTCGATCAACTGCTCCGCGTAGATGGTGAGGGCCTGACGACGACGCTCCGCATAACCGGCGATGTCGAGACGGAGACGGGCCGAATCCTGACCATGACGTTGCAGGACGGTGCGGGTGATCTCATGGATCGCAGCCCGGACACTGCCCCGGACACCTACCAGGGCCTCGGTCTGGTCACCGGAGACATCGGCGATGATGACATCGTCCTCGATACGGGTCGTGACCTCGCCCTCGAGACCGTACGCCTCGACGAGACCTTCGAGGAACTCGCGGGCGATCTTGGCCTGCTCCTCTACGGGGAGGACGGGGCGGTCGTCGGGCACGGTCTTTTCCTTCTTCTCGGGTTGTCTCCGGTCCTCGGCGCGGGCCTGACGACCGTCATTACGGGCGGGGCGCCCGCTACGGCCCCCATTCTTACCCGATTCGTGTCTGCCCTGCGGTCGTTTCTGCTCCTGACCATTGCCCGGCTTGCGTCCACGACGACGCCGGCGCTCCCTGGAAGCGGGACGGGGCTTGATTCGAACCACTGCGTCCTGGGCGCCGATCCCGAGGAAACCCTTGGTCGGCTCGGTGATGACCTCTACCTCGAGACGCTTGGGATCGTCGATACCCAGCTCCTGCATCGCAGCCTCGATGGCCAGATCGACCGTGCGGGCCCTGACCTCGATCTCGACGTTCTCCACGTCAACTCCTCCTTCTGCGGCGACGACGGTTTGCCGCACCCTGCTGCTGCTTCTTCTCGCCGGTGGTCTTGGGAGTCTTCTCCACCTCTTCCTCCTCCTGGGGTGTCGATGGACGACCATCGATCTTGAAGATCAAGGCCTGCTGACCCAGACGGAAGAGGTTGGCGGTGCTCCAGTAGATGATGAGACCAGCCGGAAGATTCCATGAGATGAAGCCGATGAACAACGGCAGGATCTTGGTGATTGCCTGCTGGGCCGCAGCACCCTGCTGGTTCGGCTTGACCTGACCGTAGGTGGCGTGCCACTGCTGCACGTACTGCGTGGCGACCATGACGGCGATGATGATCAGATAGGGGAGGGCCGCCATGACGCCGGCCTCCATGGCCCCCGACGGCGCGACCGGGAGATGCATCCCGAGGAAGGTGGCACCGCTCTGGATGGCCTCGGCGAAACCGGAGTCGTTGTCGATGTAGTCCAGGGGAGCCCGAAGCAGTTGGAACAGGGCGAACCAGATCGGCATCTGGACCAACATGGGGAGCAAACAGCCACCCGGCGTGGCGCCGGCCTCGCGCTGGACCTCCATGAGTCGCTTCTGCAACTCCTGCGGGTCGTCCTTGAACTCGGCCTGGAGCTTGCGGACCTTGGGTTGGATCTCCTGGAACGCCCGGGTGGCCCGGGTCTGCTTGAGGGTGAGCGGGAAGACCAACAGGTTGATCAGGATGGTCAGACCGATGATCGCCATACCGGCGGCGCCACCCAGATCCAGGAAGGAGAACAGATCGTGGAAGAAGACCAGGATGGTTCCCAGGATCTCTTTCAGGGCGTCGAAGATCTGGCCCATCAGACATTGCTCCAATGCTCGGGTACGGGGTCATAGCCCCCAGGGTGCAACGGATGGCATTTGCCGATCCGCTTCGCCGCCAGCCACGACCCGCGGAGCGCACCATGCTTCTGCACCGCCTCGAGTGCGTATTGAGAGCAGGTCGGCTGGAACCGGCAGTTTGGACCCAGGTTGGGGCTTACCAGTTTCTGGTAAATCTTGATGAGACCGGCGAGAAGCCGCCGCGGGATGGAGGCCAGGAACGTGATCACGGGGCCTCCAGGGCCCGGTTCAGCCATCCCACGATCTCGGGGAACGTGGCTTCCTCGACTTTGCGGTTGGCGATGATCACGTAATCGACTCCTGGTTCCAGGGCCGTCTGAGTCGCCGCGTGCCGGAGACGCCGTTTGATGCGGTTCCGGACCACGGCCTTTCCGACAGAGCGGGGCACGACCAGACCGACGCGGGGCGGGCCCGGCTGTCCTGGCGCGCTGACCAGCACGATGCCGCCACTGCGTCGTCTCGTCCCTGCGCCAAGAACTCTACGGAAGTCCTTCGGGGTGCGGAGGGACTCAGGCCGCGAGACGCTTTCGGCCCTTGTCACGCCGAGCCTTGAGGATGGCGCGGCCCGCACGCGTGCGCATGCGATGACGGAAGCCGTGACGTCGCTTGCGACGCCGCACTTTGGGTTGATAGGTGCGTTTCATGAGAAAGAAGAATCGGTCCGGAAACGGGAACACTGCAGGTTACGGGTGCCGGAAAATCTATGTCAAAGCGTTCCAGGTCGCCGACACACGTGCGGTCGTCTCAGAGCTCGTCTCGTGACGGCCCGGGGAGGCCCATGTCGCGAAAATTCGCGGAGTTCGCGAAAAGTCCTCGAGGGCCAATCCGGGGGTCCGAGGGCTTCGCGGAGCCCTGGTTGAACCTGGAAAAAGAGCGTGTGACCTGGGGATTCATCTGTGGACAGGGTGGCCTCCGGTAATCCACAGCATCGATTCTCGCGTTCTTGACGAGCGTCATGGGCGATCCGATACTCGCTCGACCCGGCGACTGGGTGCGGCCGCTACTTCCCTGCCGCGAGAAGGCGGCGACAACCCGGCCCTGAAAATGAAGATTTCCCCGGGTGGGGTCCGTCCCGTGTTTCCACAGGTGTGGAACTTTCTGTGGACAACTCCCCCCGGCCCGACGAAGGAGAGGCGTGACGCAACAGACGGCCCAGACCACTGACAGTTGGATTTCGTTCCGGGAGTCCCTGCGAACGGCAGTCTCCAAGAGCAACTGGGAGACGTGGCTGTCCCGTCTCAGGCCCGACTACGAAGACGAGCAGCTCGTCATCGTGGCCCCGAGCGAGTTCCATCTCCGCTGGGTGAAGGACAAGCACGGCGACCTGATCGCCCACGCCTATCGCACGGCGTTCGGATCCGACGGCCTTCCCGAGTTCCGGGTGGCCACGCCCGCCGAGATTGGCGAGGTCCTGGCCGAGACACCACCGGCGCCCGTTCCGGAGCCGGCACCGACCCCCGGGGAAGTTGCGGCCAAGGAAACGAGCCTCATCCCCCGCTACAAGTTCGAGAGCTTCGTCGTCGGTCAGTCCAACCGGTTCGCCTGGGCGGCGGCCATGGCGGTCGCCGAACAACCCGGTGCCCACTACAACCCTCTCTTCATCTACGGCGGTGCCGGTCTGGGCAAGACCCACCTCCTCAACGCGGTGGGCCATCAGGCGCTCGAGATGTACCCCAACCTTGTGGTCCGCTACGTGACGTCGGAGCAGTTCCTCAACGACTTCATCGACAGCATCCGCCGCAAGAGGCCGGACGACTTCAAGCACCGGTACCGGGGAGTGGACATCCTGTTGCTCGACGACGTCCAGTTCTTCGAGGGCAAAGAAGAGACCCTCGAGGAGTTCTTCCACACGTTCAACTCGCTCTACATGGCCGGCAAGCAGATGGTGATCAGCTCCGACCGTCATCCCCGAAACCTGTCCTCGCTCGAGGACCGGCTACGGAGCCGGTTCGAGTGGGGTCTGCTCACGGACATCCAGCCGCCCGACGTGGAGACGCGTATCGCCATCCTCAAGCGAAACGCCGAGTTCGCACCGCGGCCGGTGCCACCCGACGTCCTCGAGTACATCGCCACCCTCGTCTCGGACAACATCCGGGAACTGGAGGGCGCACTGACCCGGGTCACGGCCTGGTCGGCGCTCAACCGTCGGGACATCGACCTGGACACGGCGATGCGGGTCCTGCAGGACATGATGCCCAGCGACGAGCCCACCCCGCTCAGCGCCGACATCATCATCCGGACCACGGCCCAGGCCTACGGGTTCATCACCGATGACCTCGTCTCCTCGAGCCGGCGCCAGCCACTGGTGCTGGCCCGTCAGATCGCCATGTACCTGTGCCGGGAGCTCACCGACCTGTCTCTTCCCAAGATCGGAGAGAAGTTCAACCGCGACCACACCACCGTCCTCCACTCCGTGGAGAAGGTGAAGCGGATCCTGCGCTCCGATCGCGCCGTCTTCGACCGTGTCAATCAACTCACACAGGACCTGAGGAAAGGTGGTGGGCTTTCCACAGGGTGAAAAGTTGTCCAAGGACGGGTGCACAGACGGCGCGTCTTGTGAACACGGGTCTCCACAGGCGAAAACCCCGCAGGTGACTGGCTCCCGGCCCCGCTATCCACATTTCCCCAGCCCCTACCACGACTAATAATCTTCGAAATTGAAAGACAGAAGAGAAAGAAGGGAACAACACCTGTGAGAATCCGAGCCCAGCGGGACGACCTCGCTGACGTCCTCGCCCGTGCCAACCGTGCGGTTGCCTCACGCACCGCTCGCCCCGTTCTTCAGGGACTCCTGTGTGAGGTTTCGGGCTCGAGGCTCCGGGTGACGGGCACCGACGAGGAGATCACGATCCAGACCGAGATGGAGGTCGAGGCCCTGGAAGAGGGTCAGACCGTCGTGCCGGGCCGACTCCTCTCGGAGGCCGTGCGCAAGATGCCGGCCGGCATGGTGACACTCGGCGCCACCGGTACCGAGGTCGAGATCCAGGGCAACGGGCCGCGCTTCAGCCTGCGGCCGCTCAACGTCGAGGAGTTCCCGCTCCAGCCGGAGACCACCGACGAGGGCGTGGAGATCGACGGGGAGATGTTCACCGAGGCGATCAACCAGGTGACCGTGGCGGCCTCGATGGACAGTGCCCGTCCGATCCTCACCGGTGTGTTGTTCGACTCCTCCGATCAGGGCCTGAGAATGGTGGCCACGGACTCCTACCGCCTGGCCAAGCGCGAGCTCCCGGGTGTCCAGATCGACGGCAGCGGCCTGGTGCCGGCGCGCGGGCTCCGTGAGCTGCCGCGGTCGATCGGCTCGTCGACGATGAAGGTCCAGATGCGTGAGCGCGAGGCGGTCTTCTCCTCCGATCGAGGGCGAATGCGTCTGCGGCTCATCGACGGCAACTTTCCCAAGTACGAGTCGGTCCTCCCCGATTCGTACCCGAACCAGGTGGTCGTCGACAAGGAAGAGCTGCTCGAGGCGCTCGGTCGTGTCACCCTCGTCGCCGAGGATCACATCCCCGTGCGCTTCAAGGTCACGGAGGGCGGGGTCGAGGTGTCCGTGAGCCGACAGGACGTCGGTGGTGAGACCGAGCACCTCGGCGGCCAGTTCAACGGCGCCGAGGAGGAGGTCACGATCGCCTTCAACCCGCGTTATCTCCAGGACGGCGTGTCGGTCCTGACCGGGGACAAGGTCCGGATCCGGCTGATAGACGGGTTCAAGGCCTCGATCATCGACAACGGCGACGACTCCGAGTTCCTCTACCTTCTCATGCCCGTACGGGTGTGAAGGTCGACTGGCTCTCTCTCCTCGACTACCGGTCCTATCCCAGCCTGGATTGGCACCCCGACCCGGGGGTGAACCTGCTCATCGGCGGCAACGGGGCCGGCAAGACGAACCTCCTCGAGGCTGTCAGCTATCTCTCCACGCTCCGGTCGTTTCGCAGGGCACCCGACCAGGACCTGGTGGCGGAGGGGGCTGCGGCTGCCGTGATCAGGTCCGGCATCGTCTCCGGGGAGCGCACCCGGACCATCGAGATGGAAGTCCCGGTCACCGGGAGCCGGAGGGTCCAGGTCGACAAGACGCGTCTGGCCAGGACCACCGACCTCCTCGGTGTGATCCGGGTCGTGTCCTTCCTTCCCGAGGACCTCGATCTCGTCAAGAGGGGCCCTTCCGAGCGGCGTGATCTCCTCGACGACCTTTCGGTGCAGCTCTGGCCGGCCGCCCATCTCGACCAGCGCGAATACGAGCGCGCCCTCCGGCAGCGAAACGCCTTCCTCCGCAGCGGCGACACCGACCCCGTCACGCTCGGTGTCTGGGACTCCAGGCTCGCCCAGGCCGGCGGCAAGGTCCTGGCCAGGCGCGCTCGAGCCATCGACCTCCTGGCGTCCCTGCTCGAGGACTCCTACCGCTCGATCGCCGGCGACGGGACGGCCGGTCTCACCTATCGCCCGTCATGGACGGACGGGCAGTTCGAGACGCTGTCGGCAGGTGAGTACGCCGACCGGCTGGCCGAGGCCCTTGTCGCGGCGCGTCGCGTCGATTACGAGAGAAGGGTGACCACGGTCGGTCCCCATCGCGACGAGCCCGGGTTCTCCCTGGACGGACAGGACGCCCGGACCCGGGCGAGCCAGGGCGAGCAGCGAACAATCGCCCTCGCCGTGAAACTCGCCTCCCATCGGGCGGTCGCCGACCTGATCTCCGAGATGCCCGTCCTCCTCCTCGACGACGTGTTCTCCGAGCTCGACCCCGATCGGGCGGTGGAACTGGCGCGATCCCTTCCGGAGGGAACACAGACCCTGATCACGTCGGCGCGTCCCGAGGACGTCCCGGTGCGCGGACGTGTGTGGCAGGTGGGGGGAGGCAGCGTCTCGTGAGCGATCTCGAGCCCCTGGCGGAGGGTCTGGAGAAGGTGTTCGGGCGGCTCGGTCTGCCCGACCCGAGGGTGATGTCGGCGATCATCGACGAGTGGGACACCCTCGCCGGGACGCCATGGAAAGGGAACTCCAAGCCCGTCGTGGTCCGGGGCCGGACCCTGGTGGTGGAGGCGACCACCCCCTCACAGGTGGCGTTCCTCAGATACGGCAAGGCCAAGCTGCTGACGACCCTGGCCGGGCGCTTTGGAGAAGGTGTGATCACCGAGATAGAAGTCGTCCCGCCACGGCGTTGAGCCTGGTGACGGGGCGTATGAGTTTCGATTTGGCGAGGCGGGACAGGTAGAATGACATTCGTGAAAGTCACCGCTCCAATGCGGGTTTCGTCGTGCTCGGGGCCCTTCACCGCCTCGAACCCGAGCGACAGAGGAACAGCTTGACCGCTACCCGCGATTCATATCAGGCGAGCGACATCACGGTCCTCGAGGGTCTCGAGGCCGTACGTCGCCGACCCGGGATGTACATCGGGTCGACCGGCCCCCGTGGCCTCCACCACCTCGTGTGGGAGGTCGTCGACAACTCCGTGGACGAGGCCATGGCCGGTGTCTGCGACAAGATCACAGTGACCCTCCTCGCCGACGGCGGCGTGGAGGTCGTCGACAACGGCCGCGGCATCCCCGTCGGCCGTCACGACAAGACCCGTCAGTCCGCGCTGACCACGGTCCTCACGACGCTGCACGCCGGTGGCAAGTTCGAGCAGGGCGCGTACACGGTGTCCGGTGGCCTCCACGGCGTCGGTGTCTCCGTCGTCAACGCCCTCTCCACCCGGCTCGAGGCCGAGGTGCGTCGGGATGGCTTCATCTGGAACCAGGAGTTCGAGCGGGGCAAGCCCAAGACCAAGGAGCCCGCAAAGGGTCGCCCGGTCAAGAAGACAGGCACGACCATCCGCTTCTGGCCCGACCCGGAGATCTTCGCCGAGACCGTCGAATTCGACTTCGACGTCATCGCCTCCCGCCTCCGGGAGACCGCCTTCCTCACCCGCGGGCTGGAGATCACGCTGCGCGACGAGCGTCGCGACCCGGTGGTCGAGGAGGTCTTCCACTACAAGGGCGGCCTCGTCGACTTCGTCAACCACCTCAACACCAAGCGGGAGCCGCTGCACCCGCACATCATCGACATCTCCGAGGTCGGCGAGGATGCCGAGCTCGACCTGGCGATGCAGTGGACGAGCACCTACAACGAGGTGGTCCTCTCCTTCGCCAACAACATCAACACCCACGAGGGCGGCACCCACGAGGAGGGCTTCCGCAAGGCCCTCACCAAGGCGATCAACGACTTCGCCAGGGCCAAGAACCTCCTGAAGGAGAAGGACGAGAACCTCACCGGCGAGGACGTCCGTGAGGGTCTCACCGCCGTCGTCTCCGTCCGGGTGCGCGAGCCCCAGTTCGAGGGCCAGACCAAGACCAAGCTGGGCAACACCGAGATCCGCTCCTTCGTGGAGCGGGCGCTCAACCGCCGTCTCCCCGAGTGGCTGGAGCGCTACTCGCCCGAGGCCCGGCGCATCGTCGAGAAGAGCATCAGCGCCGCCCGGGCCCGCGAGGCGGCCCGCAAGGCCCGTGAGCTGACCCGGCGCAAGTCCGGTCTCGAGTCGGGCGGCCTGCCCGACAAGCTGGCCGACTGCTCGAGCCGCGACCCCGGCGAGTCCGAGCTGTTCATCGTCGAGGGCAAGTCCGCCGCCGGCCCCGCCAAGGCGGCCCGGGACTCGGCCACGCAGGCGATTCTCCCCATCCGGGGCAAGATCCTCAACGTGGAGAAGGCCCGTCTGGCCAAGGCACTCCAGAACACCGAGGTGCAGGACATCATCACGGCGATGGGCACCGGCATCGGTGACGACTTCGACATCACCAAGGCCCGGTATCACAAGGTGATCCTCCTCGCCGACGCCGACGTCGACGGCGCCCACATCCGCACGCTGCTGCTGACCCTGTTCTTCCGTCACATGCGCCCCCTCATCGAGGCCGGTTTCGTGTACATCGCCCAGCCGCCCCTCTACCGGGTGAAGGTGGGCTCCAAGGTGCACTACCTGAAGGACGACGCCGAGTTGGCGGAGTTCCAGAAGGAGCACCCCAAGGCGAAGCCGACCCGGTTCAAGGGTCTCGGCGAGATGAACGCCGCCGAGCTCCGCGAGACCACGATGGACCCGGAGACCCGGGTCCTGATCCAGGTGCAGATGGAGGACGCCGCCCGCGCCGAAGAGGTCTTCAGCACCCTGATGGGCGACGACGTCGCCTCCCGCAAGACCTTCATCCAGGAGAACGCCGGCGACATCCGGTTCCTCGACATCTAGGCCCCAATGACCAACGAAATCCGCCCCGAACTCCCAGAGATAGAGATCAGCTCCGAGATGGAGGCGTCGTTCATCGACTACGCCATGTCGGTGATTGTCTCCCGCGCCCTTCCGGACGTCCGGGACGGTCTCAAGCCGGTCCAGCGCCGGATCATCTACTCGATGTCGGAGTCCAACATGGGCCCGACCGGGCCGCACCGCAAGTGCGCCAAGGTCGTCGGCGACGTGATGGGCAACTACCACCCGCACGGTGACCAGGCGATCTACGACGCCCTGGTCCGGATGGGTCAGGACTTCTCGATGCGCTACCTGCTCATCGACCCGCAGGGGAACTTCGGGAGCATCGACGACCCGCCCGGCGCCGCCCGGTACACCGAGTGTCGCCTCACCCGTCTCAGCACCCACCTGCTCGAGGGGATCGACGAGAACACGGTCGATTTCGTCGACAACTACAACGGCGAGCAGCAGGAGCCGTCGGTCCTCCCGTCCCGGTTCCCCAACCTCCTCGTCAACGGGTCGCAGGGGATCGCCGTCGGCATGGCGACCAACATCCCGCCACACAACCTCACCGAGGTCATCGACGCCGCCATCCACGTCATCGACAACCCCGACGCCACCGCCGAGGATCTGCTCCAGTTCGTCAAGGGCCCGGACTTCCCGACAGGGGGTTTCCTGCTCGGTACGGCCGGCGCCCGTGAGGCGCTGACCACCGGCCGCGGGTCCGTGAAGGTCCGCGCCGTCTGCGACATCGAGGAGCCCGCGAAGGGCCGGACGGCGATCATCGCCACCGAACTGCCGTACCAGGTGTCGATCGAGCGGATCATCTCCCGAATCAAGGAGCTGGTGGAGGAGAAGAAGATCACCGGGATCTCCGAGGTCCGTAACGAGTCCTCCGACCGGGTCGGCACCCGTCTCGCCATCTACCTCCGAAAGGAGGCCGTGCCGCAGGTGGTCCTGAACCAGCTCTACAAGAACACGCCGTTGCAGGAGAGCTTCTCCTACAACATGGTGGCCCTGGTCGACGGGGTTCCCCGCACCCTGAACATCGCCGAGATGGTCGGCTATTACCTCGACCACCAGATGGAAGTCATCGAGCGACGGACGCAGTTCCGGCTCGATCAGGCCAAGGCCCGGGCCCACATCCTCGAAGGCCTCATCATCGCCGTCGACAACATCGACGAGGTCGTGGCAATCATCCGCGGGTCGGCCGACACCAGCGAGGCCCGCGAGAACCTCATCGCCCGCTTCGAGCTCTCCGAGATCCAGGCCAACGCCATCCTCGACATGCCGCTGCGCCGGCTCACCGCCCTCGAGGTGGACAAGCTGCGGGCGGAACTGGCGGAGCTCCACGAGCGCATCGCCGAGCTGGAGGCGATCCTCGCCGATCCCAAGCGTCGCTGGCAGATCATCAAGGACGAGCTCTCCGAGATCAAGGAGAAGTTCGGCGACGAGCGTCGCACCCGGATCATCCCCGACGACGGTGACCTCCGCATCGAGGACCTGATCGCCGACGACGAGATCATCGTGACCGTCACCTCGGCGGGCTACATCAAGTCCGTTCCGGCCTCCACCTACCGCACCCAGTCCCGGGGCGGTCGCGGGGTGAAGGCGGCCGAGGTGCCCGAGGAGGACGTGGTGCGGCACCTGATCAACACCACGGCCCACGCCTACCTGCTGTTCTTCACCAACAAGGGCCTCGTGCACCGGATCAAGGCGCACGCCATCCCGCGCAAGGACCGGACCGCCAAGGGCGTCCTCGCCCAGGCAGTCCTCCCGCTCGGTCCCGAGGAAGTCATCCAGGCCGTGATTGACACCCGGGACTACGAGACCAGCCGCTACCTGGTCATGGTCACCAGGAAGGGTCAGGCGAAGAAGACCGAGTTCAAGGAGTACGAATCCAGGAACCAGACCCTGGTGGCCATGAGGCTCGCCGAGGACGACGAGCTGGTGTCGGTCCGCACGACCAACGGTGAGAACGACATCCTGATCTTCACCCGTGACGGCATGGGCATCCGGTTCCGCGAGGAGGATCTCCGCAGCATGGGCCGGGGCACGCAGGGGGTCCGGGGCATCAAGCTGCGTGAAGGCGACGAGGTGGTCGCAGCGGTCTCCAACGTTGAGGGCGACGAGGTGCTGTTGCTCACCTCGGGTGGCTATGGCAAGCGCACCGCCATGACCGAGTTCCGCCAGCAGGGCAGGGGCGGCATGGGTGTCAAGGCCATCAAGCTGACCCGGGTGCGCGGCAGGCTGGTTTCCGCCCTGGCGGTCGCCCCCGAGGACGAGGTCTTCCTGGTGTCCACCGCAGGTGTCGGCATCCGGACCTCCGTCGGCTCGATCAGCCGGCAGGGACGGGACGCCACGGGCGTCAAGGTGATCGACGTGGGTGACGGCAACGAGTTGGCTGCCGCCACGCTCGTCGAGGAGAACGGCGAGGGCTAATAGCCGCTCTTCGAGCGGCGTACCTGGTACTTGGTACTTGGTACGCCTGTTGCCGGGAACTTCCGGCAACAGGCAAATCGTTTCCTATTCGTCTCCTTCTCGTAGACTTTCCCTGAAACCCCCAGGAGCCCAGTGGCAACAGTTCGCCGCGTCAGACGCATAGTCCGCAAGATCGATCCTTGGACAGCCCTCAAGGTCTCGTCCGTGGTTTGGGCCGTCCTGGCCGTGGCGCTGGTCCTGGGCGTGGTGATCTTCTGGGCCGTCCTCGACCGGGCCGGCATCCCCGACAAGCTCACCGAGTTCCTCACCGAGATCACGCTCATCGAGCAGGGCACCCAGCCCTTCGCCAACACCGAGCAGTTCCTCAGGGCGCTGATCTTCGGTGCGGTCGCCTGGTGGGTGACCATGACGGGAATGACCGTCGCCGGAGCCATCGTCTACAACCTCGTGTCCGACGTGGTGGGCGGTCTGGAGATCGTGGTGCTCGAGGAGACCCTCAACCCGCCGTTCGCGGCGGCCCCGCCGTCGGTGCTCCATCCACCGGCCGACTATCGGGCCGGTAACGGCGGCAGCACGCCGCGATCCGCCCATGTGGACATCCCCACTGAGGAGACTCCGGTGGTGGAGCCTGCAGTCGGGGACTAGCCGGCCACCGCTGCGCTCTCGGCCATCACCAGACCCATCTGCGTGACGGCATTCATGTAATCCAGTGCTGCCTCCCACACCGGCTTGGGAGTGCCGTCGGCCACGACGATTCCCGCAGCCAGCGTGACGCCGCTCATGAAACCGGCGTCGTCGACGATGGCGACCGACCGTTCACGACTCCGCACCATGACGGCGGCATCGGATCCGTTGACACCACCTGCGTGAAGCCGTCTGCCTCCCACCTCGAGCTCCGAGACGGCCACCCGGCCCACGGGGTCCGGGAATCGGAGGCGCTCACCCGTGCGGGCACCGAGCGCGGGATGGGCCGCTGCAACCAGGGTCGGATCATCTTCCCGCTCGGCCATTGCCAGGGCGAGCCCGACGGGCGATGCCGCCCACACCACGACCCCGGGACGCGGTCCAGGGCCGTCCCACACCATGGGTATGCCGTGTGAGACGTGGCGCTCCGGTGCGTCCGGCCCGGTCACGACGAGCAGGTCACACCCGCTCGGGTCGTCGACCACCCGGTAGTACCGGGAGGTCGCCGGGCCGACGATCACCAGTTCTTCGACGAGAGGATGGGCTGCCAGGGAGTGAGCCGCGCGGCTCGCGGTCTCTCCCTCGGCGGGAACCCCGATCTTCACGAAGGCTGGGTGGGGGTCCAGTTCTGGTCGATCTCTTCGTTGGCCCTCCGGGCCGCCATCACGATGCCGGCGATGCCCAGGGCAACCAGCGCGAGGATGAATATGCGCTTCATGATCCGAGTCTACGGGTGATCCGGATTTGCGGGACAGGTCAGAGTTCGAGCTGCACCGTGAGCGGATCGTCGGACGTGACCCGGAAACCTTGACGCAGGAACATCTCGAGTGTCCCGTGATAGGCGGCCTGGGGACCGGCGGGGTCGCGGACCGGGTAGCTCTCCAACACCTCGAACCCCCGATCCCTCGCCATGGACACCGCTCCCTCGAGCATGAGAGCGGCGACTCCGTGACCTCTATAGGGAGGGGCCACTGCGAAACAGACGATCGAACAGACCGAATCGTCGTCGCTCCGTCTGTGTGACGGAAACTCGGAACGGGCGGTGGCGTTGCACCATCCGGCCGGGTGGTCTCCCGAATAGGCGACGACGCCGGTGGTCCGTCCGGTGGAGATCCGTTCGCGCTGGGCCTGGCGCACTTCCCGCCAGGGCTGGTTGCCCCAATCGGGGTTCTGCTGGCCTCCGAGGAAGTAGAACATGCAGTAACAGGACGCCCACGCCGGATTGTCGGGGAAGAGGTCGTGATCGAAGAAGTCGATGATCTCGTCGGCGAGATCGGGTGAGACGGGCCTTACCCGGACGGGCTCGATGACGTCGAGCCGTTCGGTGCCTCCGGTCGCCCGATCCTCGGCCTCGAGGTAGTTGCGGACGCTGACTGGCGTCAGACCGTACTCAGGGTGGGCCCCGGCGAAATGACCGTGTACGGGCCCGACGAGCGTCGCGGTTTCGGTCGCTGACAACTCGGCGCCGCAGTGGCACGAGAAGGCTCTCATCGAACCAGGTTATCGGTCGGTCAGAGGGGGACGTCGTGGGAGAGGGCGTGGCCCTGGGCCCAGTCGACACCTGCCTGGCGAAGCCGCTCGAGGTGGTTGGTCGACTCGACCCTCTTGGCGACCAGGAAGACACCGTTGCGATGACACCAGTCGGCGAGACGGGTGACGTCCTCCACGGAGTCCGTCCCGTCGATAGCGTCGATCTTGACGAAGTCCAGGTGGTCCTTGCATTCCACGACGTGGGCGAAGGTTTCGTCGTCGAGCGGCTCGCCGTCGAAGCTGACACCCATGCCGGCGTGACGCACCGAGTCGACCTGGCCGGTGACGTCGCAGCCGTTGAAGGAGTAGGCGGGCACGTCGAACACGACACGGCCCGGTGAGTCGGGCTCGATCGCCTCCACCAGGTCTGCCATCGCCTCGGGAAAGGTGTTCACGAAGAGGACGGCCGTGCGGGGGATGCGCCGCAGGGTCGTGAGCGCGGTCCGGCCGGCCGCCAGCGAGAGCTCGCGGCCGAGACCCATGTGCTCGGCGGTGCGGAACCACAGGCCGGTAGGGACCTCGGGAGCCGCGGGGAACCGGGCGTAGGCCTCGTATCCCCTGAGGACGGGCACCCACGGGCGGACGTCGTACACGGCCTGGAACCGGGTCTCGATGTCGTTCGTCTCGAGCACGCGAGGAAGCAGGCGTTGCACGATCCCCTCCCATCGCCAGACCGTTGCCAACGCCTCCAGATCCCGCGGATTCGATCGAATGTGATGCGGTCGGAGGACTGGCGTCTCCACAGAATTGGGATCGGCCGGGGCCCTCGTGATCTTGAGAGCTTGAGGACTTCCGGACGCGTCATTTTCGCCATGGTCACCGCGAGCCCGGCCGTTCGCGTCAACCGGGAGCGGGCCGGATGCGTGTCACTCATATGCGTGTCCAACTCGCCATCCTCCTCATAGCCCTGGCCGCATGCGGCGTGGGCCAGGCGTTCGCTGCCGCACCCGAGCCTCCCGCCGGCGCGCCGGTGACCGCCGTCCCCGCGGCGACGACCACGACCGTCCCCCCGACAACGACGACTCTGCCGCCGACCACGACCACGATCCCCGCGACGACCACCACCAGCGTGCCGGTCGCTGAGGAACATCCGGTGCCACCCGGGTCGGGACTCGGTCGTCGCATCGTGTACTCGAACTCGGGTCAGCGGGTCTGGCTGATCGACGCCGATGGCACCGTCGTCGACACCTACCCGGTCTCGGGCCGCAAGGGCGTGCCCTCACCCGGGACCTACGAGGTGTTCTCCAAGTCGGAGACGGCCCACGCCGGGCACGACGGGATCACGATGGCGCACATGGTCCGGTTCGCCCGGGGGAGGTCGCTGGCGATCGGCTTCCACGCCATTCCCCGGGACGCCAACGGCCGGCCGCTCCAGAGCGAGGACGACCTGGGCGAGTACCGGAGCGCGGGGTGTGTCCGTCAGGCCGACCACCACGCCGCATTCCTCTACGAGTGGGCGGACATCGGCACCACGGTGGTGGTGCTGCCCTGACCTCAACCGAAGGGCAGTGCGGGCTGTACCGCCGCGGGAGCCTTCTTCTCGACCTTCGGGGCGGATCGGCGGCCTGACGAGCCGCGGGGGAGATACGCGCGGTTGCGGTACAGCGCCTCGTACCGGGCCACCAACTCGGGGTGGTTCTCGCCCAGCCAGCCCATGAAGTGCTGCTTGACACCCGGTCGGAGATGGAGACGGATCGTCGATATCGAGTCGACGCCTGCATCACGGCATGCCGCCTCGACCCGGGCGACCTGATCGGGGTGATCCGACAGGCCGGGGATGATCGGGGCGATCAGCACCCCCGTACGGACACCTGCCTCGTGGAACCGGGCGATGGCCTCGACACGTCGCTGCGGGTGTGGGGTCCCCGGCTCGGTCTCCCGCCACACGTCCGGGTCCAGCGTGCCGATGGAGAAACTGACCGAGACGTCGGCATTCCGCGAGGCTTCGACGATGACATCGAGGTCGCGCAGTACGAGCGTCGACTTGGTGAGGATGCTGAACGGGTTTTCCCGCTCGGCCAGCACCTCGAGGATTCCCCGTGTGAGCCGGTACTTGCCCTCGGCGGGCTGATACGGGTCGGTGTTGGTGCCCATGGCGATGTGCTCACCGGCCCAGCGGCCCGGCGCGGTCTCGGCCCGGGTCAACTCGACCGCGTTGACCTTGACCACGATCTCCGTCTCGAACTCCTCGCCGATCCCGAGACCCAGGTATTCGTGGGTGGGCCGGGCGAAGCAGTAGACGCAGGCGTGGCTGCATCCCCGGTACGGGTTGATGGTCCAGCCGAACGGGAGGTTGGGGGCGTCGACCCGGTTCAGGATGCTCTTGGCCTCGATCTCGTGGAAGGTGAGGCCCCGATAGGCGCCCCGGCCGGGCACGCGCCGGCTCAGTTCGAAGAGCCCTCCCTGGGCGGGAGCGGTCCAGCGCAGGTCGCCCATGACGACCACCTTACCCGAACATGTGTTCGAGGCAAGCGGGTCACCACCGGGTGAGGAGCCAGAGCTCGGGCTCGAAGCCACCGGCATCGATGTCGGCGAACATCGAGATGGCCCTGGTCTGGAGCTCCCGTGCCTCATCCTCCCGCCCGGCCCGATGGTGGATGTCGGCGAGATGGCTCCACAGGGCGGCCTCCCGATGACGATGACCGGTTCGGACCGCGATCTCGATCGCCGTCTCGAGAACGGCGACGGCACGATTGAGCTCGCCCCGGTCGGCGAGGATCAGGGCCTGGCCGTTGAGGGCGGCCATCAGGAGCATCTCGTCGTCGCCGGCGAGACGGGCCGCGTCCTCGGCGTGCTCGAGGGCCTCTGCCGGACCTGGTTCGTCCTTCTCGGGCTGCTGGTGCCTTACGACAGCATCGGCACCGTCGAAAGGACGGCAATGTCGGAACCGATCAACGCAGAGAACTGGGCCAAGCCGGTGGATGTGTTCCGTGTCGACGAGGCGCCCGAGGGCGCCCCCACCGGGAAC
>Ga0209075_1000776_pt1 | contig 30749 bp, 26 predicted proteins | sample Stecom2011_FD_187523 | JGI IMG/M metagenome (GOLD analysis project Ga0209075, IMG submission 187523) | Agricultural soil microbial communities from Utah to study Nitrogen management - Steer compost 2011 (SPAdes) (version 2) | ecosystem: Environmental > Terrestrial > Soil > Agricultural land...
CATTCTTGAATTTCAAAGCCTTTTGTTGAATGGAAGGGAATTCTTTACAAAGGAATGTTCCTGATTTATACTTTTTTATCGCTTTGTAAGGCATGTTTTACAAGTGGTGTTCTTATCTTTTTAGTACCTTTGCGCCATGATTAATATCGAGAATTTAAGCTTTCACTTACCACAAGGGTATTTATTTAAAGAAGTCAGTTTACAGATCAATGCTGGAGACAAAATTGGACTTGTAGGGAAAAACGGAGCGGGTAAATCAACATTGTTGCGTTTGCTGTCTGGAAAAGAACAGCCTACGGAAGGGAGAATTCATAAAGTAAAAGATGCTACAATTGGTTACTTGACCCAAGATATCGTTATCGATACCAACCAAAGTGTATTTGATTATTTAGATTTTTCTAATGAGAACTTGAATAGAATTAGAACTCAAATCGATGATATTAATCACCAACTAACAACCCGAACGGATTACGAAAGCGATTCATATTTGCAATTGCTCGACGATTTAAACTTTGCCAACGAACAATTTAATCTGTTTGAGGGGTATCAATGGGAAGAGAAAATCACTTCTACTTTACTCGGATTAGGATTTCAAGAAAGTGTTTTTACACAACCATTAAATCAATTTTCTGGAGGGTGGAAAATGAGGGCAGAGTTAGCAAGAATCTTGATCAATAATCCTTCTGTGTTATTGCTGGATGAGCCAACAAACCACTTAGATATTATTTCCATTGGCTGGTTAGAAACCTATTTAAAACGTTTTGAAGGCGCTTTGATTACTATTTCGCATGACCGTTATTTCTTGGATAATGTAACCAAGAAAACACTGGAAATCACCAATAGTAAGATCTTAAATTTTCCCTATCCTTATTCAATTTATAAAGAAAAGAGGGCAGAAGAGATTGAAGTGTTGATCAATGCTCAAAAACAGCAAGAAAAAGAAATCAAACGTACAGAAGAGTTGATTGATAAGTTCCGTGCAAAAGCAAGTAAAGCTTCATTTGCACAGTCCTTAATGAAGAAGTTGGAAAGAACAGAACTCATCGAGGTGGAAACAGATGAGGTTTCGCAAATGAGAATAACCTTCCCATTAAGTGTTCAGCCTGGAAAGACCGTTTTGGAAATGGAGAATCTTGGTAAATCGTATGGCGACTTAAACTTATTTAAAAATGTAAACCTAAGCGTTGGTCGAGGAGAGAAAATCGCTTTGCTGGGACCCAACGGTGTGGGTAAGTCAACATTGTTGAAACGAATAATGAAGACTGAAGATGGTGAAGGAACGGTAACCTACGGTCACAATGTTGAAGTAACTTATTTTGCGCAGGACCAAGCGGATAAATTAGATCCAAAAATGACCGTCCTCGAAACTGTTGATTCAGTAGCAAAAGGAGAAATTAGAAAACAATTGCGTTCTATTTTAGGAGCATTTTTGTTTAGCGGTGAGGATGTTGACAAACAAGTTGGGGTCTTATCAGGAGGGGAACGGACCCGATTGGCACTTTGTCAGTTGTTGTTGAGTCCTTCAAACGTTTTAATTTTGGATGAGCCGACCAACCACCTTGATATTCAAAGCAAGGCCGTGTTAAAACAAGCTTTAAAACAATACGAAGGAACTTTTATTATTGTTTCTCACGACCGTGAATTCTTGGAAGGATTGACCAATCGAATTTGGGACATAGAAAACAAGAACTTAAAAATTCACCATTATACAGTTCAAGAATATTTAAGAAAAAAATCTGACGCATTCGAGCAGGCACAACAACTAGGTAAAAGCAATAAAAAGAAGGTTGCAGAAGAGGTTAAAGTAGTTGAAGAAAAGAAGTCAGAACTTTCATACGAAGAAGAAAAAGCTCAAAAGAAAGAAACCAATCGATTGAAAAATGCTATTCGAAAAGCAGAACAACGCATAGAGCAACTTGAAAAAGACATCGCTAAAATGGATAAAGTGATTGCAAGCCTTGACTATACAGATGAGGAAAATGCAGCTAAGACCTTAAAGGAATACGATGCACTCAAAACCGAATTAGATCAGGTGATGGAGTCGTGGGAAGAAAACACAATGGCTTTAGATGAATTGTAAGAATCCAACTTTTTCGATTGAACTATTGTAAATTATAAAGGGTAGATCGAATCTACCCTTTTTCATCGTATTTAGATACTGGTAATGTTTTAACTTACCGTCATCACCGCATGTTCAAAGTTCATTTTAATAGCTCCTTTCCCTTGCTTTTTCGAACCGTCTTTGGCTTTGAAAGTTCCATCAATTTTAAGTTCTAAAGTTCCAAGTCTTGGAGAGAAACTTATAATTTCAACCACTCCATCCTGTAAAGAATATTCCTTTTCACCTGATATTACAGTCATTTTTACTGAATTCATAGACTTTCCAGTTGGATCAGCTTTATATTCGCCTTTGTGTTGAGTAACAATGTCAGTTTTCTTAAAAGTAAGATGAACATCTTCATTAAACGCACTTTTAATAAAGGCATTTATGCGTTCAGTAGTAAAGGTCAAGACATTTTTCTTACGTTCAAACAATTTAAATTTAATTGAATCTCCTTCAATAATTAAAGATACATTTCCCATGCTGTAGAAGTCAGAACCTTGACTTTTTCTTTTAATTTTCGGCTCATCACCGTCAACGACTTTTAAGTATTCACCGTTCCACTTGGCTTCTGGAAGATCATCTGCTTTTTCTGCTGCTGTTGTCACCTCTTCCTTTTGAGAAGCGACATTTTCTCCCTCAATTTTTTGTTCAGATGTACATGAAGAGATAAAAAATATACCACTAATTAAAAAAGCTATTTTTTTCATTTTTGAGTTTTATTGTTCTTTTTACTATTTGGTTGGTTTGATTTTGGCTTCTTTTTATTCCACTTTTTTTTGTGTTTACCACCCGGCTTAGACTTTGATTTCTCCCTCCACTCTGGAGCTGGCCCAAGTTCTTCTGGTAAAGGCGAAACAGGGATTTTTGAGCCAATCAACTTCTGAATTTTAGAAAGCTTTGACATGTCCTTCGGATTAATCAAAGAAGTTGCTTCTCCTTTAGTATTTGCACGCGCAGTTCTTCCAACTCTATGAACATAATCTTCAGCATCTCTTGGCACATCATAATTAATGACCATATTGATTTCCTTAATGTCGATTCCACGACTCATTACGTCTGTAGCAACAAGTAAAGAAATTCTACCCGATTTAAATCCACGCAATACCTCTTCACGTTCTTCTTGTTCTAAGTTTGAAGAAATTCCACTGGCTTTAAAACCATTCTTCTTCAAATACCTTACAATGGTACCTACCTTTTCTTTTGTAGAAGAGAAAATGATGATGCGTTTGTATTCTTTTCTTTCATCTAAAATGTGCTTTAAAAGTGGATTCTTTTGCTCGTCAAATGCTAAATAAACAGATTGTTTAACACCTTCGGCAGGTTTTGAAAGTGCCAAATTAATTTCTACAGGGTCCGTTAAAAGTGTACGTGCAAATTTTCTTATTTCTGGTGCCATTGTAGCACTAAACATTAAGTTTTGTCGTTTTTTTGGCAGTTTTTTGAAAATCATGGTCAAATCATCAATGAATCCCATGTCCAACATTCGGTCGGCTTCATCTAAAATTAAGTGTTCTAAGCCCGAAAAATCTGTATACCCCATTTTTAGATGAGACAATAATTTTCCTGGTGTGGCAACAATAATATTTGTTCCGCTTACTAAGGCATCTTTCTGTTCAGACCAGTCTTTTCCATCACCACCACCATAAATAGCTTTTGAACTGACAGAAGCGAAATAGGAAAGACCTTGAATCTGTTGTTCAATTTGAACTGCTAATTCACGTGTTGGCACGATGATTAATGTATTTATTTTCTCTGTTGGGTTTTGTGCTATTTTATGAAGAATAGGTAACACAAAAGCTCCTGTTTTTCCGGTTCCTGTTTGGGCACAACCAATTATATCCCGGCCCTTAATGATTTCAGGGATGGCTTGTTCTTGAATTGGGGTGGCATTTTCAAACCCCATGTACCCAATTGCTTCTAATAGTTGATCGTCTAATCCGAGCGCTGTAAATTTCATGCTATAAAGTTACGAATTTCTTATAGATTTGCTTTCACTTTCGCTTGTCATTATATAGGAGAATGAATTGGAAGGATAGAATTGAACAATCATAGCAGATGTTTTCCTTATATTTAAACCGAAAATTCAAATATTTTTGAAATTTAAGCGTTAAAAGTTCACCATGAGAAAAATCGGAACACTATTTATTGCCTTGTCTTTGTCCATCATTGGATACGCTCAAATTGGTATGGGAGAATGGAGAATGCATATATCCCCATATTCAGCTATTGATGCAGTGAAAGGAAAAGATGCGGTTTATGCAATAATGGAGAATGGTTTGTTAGAACATGATTTAGATGCTGGAGAACAATCTATATGGACCGTGGCTAACTACCTTTCTGATGTTTCACCTTCTGCAATTGCTTACGACGAAGGTTCTGCAAACCTTCTTGTTGGGTATGAAAATGGAAATTTAGACTTGATCAAAAATAATTCAGTTTATAATCTACCAGCAATTGTACAATCTACAGTAAACGGAATTAAAAAGATCAATAAAATTGTGGTCAACGGTGGAAGTGCCTATTTGGCCACTGGAGTTGGAGTTGTTGTAGTGAACTTAAACAAAAGAGAAATTCGAGATACCTACCATCCTTCTAGTTCGGAAGAAGAGTTCTTAGACATTGCGTTTTATCAAGACAGTATTTATGTCTTAACAGCTTCAAATATATATGTGAGCAGTGCAGATAATTCTTTTTTAGCTGATCCAGGACAATGGAATGTCCTTCAAAACATAGCTGATTATACAGCGTTTGGTGCTTATGAAAACATAGAGGTTTTTAATAACGAGTTGTTCCTCTCTTATAATGATGATGCCTACGAAGTTGATACACTCTTTAAGCTCGTCAATAATTCACCAGAAGTTTTCTTGGACAATATTGAAATTAGAGGTTTAAGAGCAAATGAAAATAAATTCTTGGTGTCTGTTATGGGTTCTGTATTGAGCTATGATAATGCATTCGTTTTAGAAGAAAATGTGTTTCAATATCAAGGAATTGGTTTCCCTAGTCCAAAAAATGCAATCTTTGTCAATGGAGATTATTTCATTGCCGACGAAAGATGGGGTCTAGTGAAGGCCAGGAATGCTTTTATGGCACAAAGACTTAGTTTTGAAGGTCCACGCTTCAATGATGCTTTTAGAGCTAAATGGGTAAAGAATAAACTGGCCATTGCTACAGGTGGTTTTAGCGGTAAAAGCCCTTCTTTTAGCTTGAAAGGTGGAGCAACTATGTTAGAAGGAGAGTGGAGTTCAACGGTTATTTATGATGACCCAATGATTGCCAACAGTGATTCATGGGACTTTATATGTACTGCCATAAACCCAACAGACCCTGATGAGGTAGCCTACGGAAGTTATGCCGGTGTTCCTTTGGTAATTACCAAAAATGGTGTTGTGAGCGATACATTTGTTTTTGCTAACAGTTTGATTGAAGAAACAGGTAATGTAGGTTGGGGTTACATTTCCGATTTGGAATATGATGATCAAGGTAACCTTTGGGTAGCCAACGCTAACGCCAACAGACCTTTGAAAGTACGAAGTAAGGAGGGTGTTTGGTATGATTTTGAAACAGGAACCTCACCTAAGAATAAAATAACCAAAAGGTTGGTTATTGATGGGAATGACACCAAATGGATGAGTGTTGGTGGAGCTGGAATCGTTGCTTTTAATCATGGAGAAAGTATTTCCGATGCTGGTGATGATCGCTATAGAATTTTGAATACGGGTGTAAATAGTGGTGATTTGCCTTCTTCAGATATTGAGGCTATTGCGGTAGATTTCGATAATAATATTTGGGTGGGAACGCCGGAAGGAATGCGTGTTTTGTATAATTCTAGCAATGTGTTTGATGCCTCGGCAGGTCAGTATAACTTTCAAAAACTACTGATTGAGTTTGGAGAAAATGTTGAAATTGTTCTTGGTACAACTCATATTACTTCTATTGAAATCGATGGAGCCAATAGAAAGTGGATTGGTACTGCTAGTTCTGGAGTGTTTTTACTTTCTCCTGACGGCCTAGAAGTGGTGCGTAATTTTACTGCTGAAAATAGTCCGTTGTTGAGCAACTCTATTTTAGATATAGCCATTGACCATAACAATGGTGAGGTATACTTTATTACTGAATCTGGATTGATTTCTTATCGTTCTGATGCCTCGCAAGGTGATCTAGAATATACCAATGTTATCGTTTTTCCAAATCCTGTTAAACCTGATTATCATGGCCCAATTACCATACAAGGTATCGCTTATGATTCAGATGTGAAAATTACGGATGTTTCTGGAAAACTGGTCTATAGAACACACTCAAACGGTGGGACAGCAACATGGAATGGAAAAACAATGGATGGTCAACGCGCAGCCACAGGGGTTTATCTGATTTGGACAAGTGTTGATGATCCCGACTTTAAAGGTAGAAAAGTTGGAAAAGTGGTTTTGATAAACTGATGGCCATGAAAGGAATTCAAAGTGGTATTCTCCTTAAAAAACTCAACTACAGCGAAACGAGTCTTATTCTACACTTTTTTACTTTAGAAGATGGATTTCAAGCCTACATCTTTCAGGGAGGCAAAAAGAAAAAAGGAAATACTTTACAAGCTTTAAGTATCGTCGAAATTACTGCCTATCGAAGGGAAGATAGTGATTTGGGTAAAATTACAGAAATTAATTCGCTTTTTGTACCGCAAACTATTCCTTATCATCCGCTAAAAAGTGGATTGGCTTTTTTTATGACTGAGGTGCTGTCTTACGTGCTTCAAAGAAGTGATAAAGATCCTGAAATGTACACGTTTTTAGAACATGAAATCAAATGGATTGATGATTCCGACGAATTGACCAACTATCCCATCTGGTTCCTCCTTAAACTGGCTGATGAAATAGGGATTGGAATAAATGTAGAAAATCCAAATGGATTAACTTTCGACTTACAAGATGGTGTGATTTCAAATCAAACCCCAAGTAGTCACATATTTGTAAATGATGAAGTTGTTCCTATTCTAATTCAATTGTTAGACAGTCAAAAAACAGAAATGTTGGCAAAACATATTCATAAAACCCATAGAAGGCATATCGTAGATCACTTGATCAGTTATTATAAAATTCACATTAGTGGTTTTAAAACTCCAAAATCCCTTCAAGTAATGCAGACCATCTTTGAATAAGCTGGTTTAAACGAAAAATGAATGAGATAAATCATCATTTTAGAGGAAAACAATAGAAGCTTATATGTGTTAAACAAAGAATGGTTAATTTTGTGAACCAATATGATTTATACATAAGAATATGATTAAAACAGATATAATTATAATAGGTGCCGGTCCAGTTGGATTGTTCACTATTTTTGAGGCAGGATTATTAAAGTTAAAATGTCATTTAATTGATTCATTGCCACAACCAGGAGGTCAATGTTCTGAAATATACCCTAAAAAACCGATTTATGACATCCCTGGATTTCCTTCTATTTTAGCTGGAGACCTAGTGGATAACCTTATGGAACAAGCAGCGCCATTTAAACCCGGATTTACGCTAGGAGAAGCGGCTGTGAAAATTGAAAAGGTAGAAGAAAATAAGTTTATTGTAACCACAGATAAAGGAACCCAACACGAAGCTCCAATTGTTATGATTGCCGGTGGATTAGGTGTATTTGAGCCGCGTAAACCACCTATCGAAAATTTAGAGGAATACGAAGATAAAGGTGTGGAATACATCATCAAAGACCCTGAATTTTACCGTGGAAAAGAGTGTGTGATTTCTGGTGGTGGTGACTCGGCATTGGACTGGGCAATTTTCTTGGTGGAAAAAAATATTGCATCGAAAGTTTCATTGGTACACAGAAGAAGTTCTTTCAGAGGACACTTAGACTCTGTACAAAAAGTGATGGACTTAGCCGAAGCGGGTAAAATTAATCTTTTAACGGATAGAGAAGTTGTTGGAATTGGTGGTGATGGAAAAGTTGAAAATGTGACCATCAGACACAAAACAGAAGGTGATGTGGTGGTGCCAACAGACCATTTTATTCCTTTGTTTGGTTTGAAACCTTCATTGGGTCCAATTGCAGATTGGGGCTTAGAAATTGAGAAAAATGCAATTAAAGTTGATACCACAGATTATTCAACAAATATTCCAGGCATTTATGCAATTGGAGATGTAAATACTTATGTTGGGAAATTAAAATTGATTCTATGTGGTTTCCACGAAGGTACAATTGCTGTTCAATCTGCTTTTGCACGAATTCATCCCGATAAAAAGAACATCCTGAAATATACAACAGTAAACGGAGTTCAAGGATTTTAATCATGTCTAAAAACCAATAGTATTATGGCGAAGTTAGTTTCTTTTAATGTGAATGGTATTCGTGCCATCATGAAAAAAGATTTCGAAGCAGATATGAAAGCTTTGAATCCTGATGTTTTGTGTTTACAAGAAACAAAAGCACAAGACGATCAAGTGCAGGAAGCATTAGCCTCTTTTAAGGATTATCATATTGTTTCTAACTCTGCAGTGAAAAAGGGGTATTCAGGTACTGCTATCATGAGTAAAGAAAAACCTTTGGATGTTATTTATGATATTGGAGTAGAAGAACATGATCAAGAAGGCCGTGTGATTACAGCTGAGTTTAAAGATTACTACCTCACTGTTGTCTATGTTCCCAATTCAGGAAGTGACTTAAAAAGATTGGATTATCGAACAACTTGGGATGCTTCCTTTTTGAAGTTTCTAAAAGACCTAGAGGCGAAAAAACCAGTGATTGTTTGTGGTGATTTTAATGTTGCACACAGAGATATTGACTTAGCACGTCCCAAAGCAAATTATGATAAGAGCGCTGGATACACCCAAAAAGAAATCGATGGAATGAATGCTTTTACAAGTAATGGACTTGTAGATACTTTCCGTTATTTTCATCCTGAAGAAGTGAAATATTCTTGGTGGAGTTATAGAGGTGGAGCAAGAGCTAGAAACGTTGGCTGGCGGATTGACTATTTTTTAGTGAGCGAGTCTATTATCGACAAGGTTAAAAGTGCTGAAATACTTAACGACATCATGGGATCAGATCATTGCCCAGTAATGATTGAACTGAAATAAAACTAAGTTATACAATCAATAGTATTATCGCCTTCGGTTTATCGGAGGCGATTTTTTTTGCCTAAAAGTAAGCGATATATCCAAAATGTACTTTTCCATCCCTCAGTTGAATGGGGTTGTTGAATTGCTTCCCTAAGGCATAGGAAATTGAGAAGATTCCCAAATTGGTACCAAAACTGAAGCCTAATCCAAATCCAAAAGGTTGGTCTTGGACATAATCCTTTGCGTTGTTTTCATAAAATGACTGGTCAAAAAAAGCAAAAGCATGGGAATTGCGATCGACTAAGAAACGATATTCTGCAGTAAAAGTGGTTAAAGTAGTAGCATATAAAACTTCTTCGTTAAAACCCCTTTGTGAATTGAGTCCGCCGAATCGAAACAGTTCATTCTGATAAATGTTTGGGGCGTAATAGCTGCGTGTTGAATTGGCAATTCTCATAACATTCCTAGGTGTTATGGGAATAAACATTTCAAGACTTAAGTTCCCTTTGAATGTAGTTGAAATAGAAAGGGTGTCTGCTTCAGTAGGCCTGCTTTTTCTTCTTCCTGCTGATACATCTAATGATATTCGGAAACCTTTACTGGGATTTGGCAAGTAATCTACATTGTTTCTGTACAATCCTAATCCATAGTTATTGCTGGAAACCGAGGAAAGGTTATTATTGGAAATATTTGCTGCACCTGAAAGTAAATTGGAGTTTTCCGCTTGATAAAATACCTTTATATAGCTTCCGCCTGAAAGAAAATACCGTATCCCTAAGTTGACATTTGTGGTTAAATAGGTGCTGTCTTGTTTGTATAGATCAAATTTTGTGTCAATTCCAAAAGGAGTGTTGAATAGAAATGGAAAATTGAAGTTTAAATCCAATTCTTGAGTCTTGGGTTGCAGACTTTTCCAATTGATTTGAAGTTCTTCTCCTCGTTTTACAATGTTCAATAACTTTAATCGTACATCTCCGGTTACAGTAGTCTTTTCTGTTGTTGGATTGGGCTGTAATCCGACAATTCCATTGATTAAACTCACGGGAACACTTTCCAAATAAAGATATAATTCGGCTCCTTCAGGTGTAAAAAGCAATTCATGTGGACGGATTTCTTTAACGAATTGAATTTGCTCTATTTTTCCAGAAATACTTTTCAATAGGTTGTGGTCATAATAATCCCCTTCTGTTATGGAAATGGCGTTGTGAATAAACTTTTCCCTTACTTTTGATTCACCTTTGATGGACACTTTGGTAAATTTAACCAATGGTCCTTTATCGATTTTCAGTTGAGCTGTTGATGTTCCAGGTCGGATGGTGTCTACCTTGAGGTAAACTTTTGAGAAGGGGTAGCCATTCTCATTTAAATAATTATTTAACCCACTCAGTAATTCTTCTACGAGTTGTGGCTTGAAAGGGAGTTTGGAAATTAAACGTTCGCTCATTCTTGGGGTCTTGCTGATGATATATGCATCTTCCTGATCATAAGAGATGTTTATTTTCTCAAATTTTTCACCCTGATAAAAAACAACAAAAGCAGTGTCATTTTGCCATTTAACTTGATCTATTGAGGCCAAGACATAGCCTTTTTTTATTTGCTTACTTCTGGTTTTCTCCAAAAAATCTAATAGTTCTTGCTCAGTATCAAATTTTTGATTCTTTTTTGAAAAATCATCATGATTTTGTGAAATAAATGACAAATGAAAAGAATTTTGCCCCAAAAGTAGCAAAGGAATTAAAAATATAAAAAGCGTTACAATACGTGTCATTTAACAGCTTTTAACGTTAATTTCATTTCTTTATTTCTTTATCTTTTGTAAATCAAGCAAAAAAAATTCTTTTTGTTTCACGATTATCTATATATTTACACCTTCAAACAAAAACTAAAACTATAAAAAGCTATGAAAAGAATTATGCCGTGGGCTATTGTCGGAGTATTTTTTGTATCAATCGCCTCTTCTTGTGGATCTTCAAAACAAAACTGTGATGCATATGGAGACATCGATACTAAAACAGAACAAAATGACTTAGCTCAGCAATAATTTAGCAGAGCGTTAAACATATTTGTAAATAGGCATGGTATTTTACTGTGCCTATTTTTCATTTAATAAAAGATCAATATCATCCATCAGAATATTGATGTCCTCGGTGCTTGTACCGTCATAATACCCTCTGATTCGCATTTCTCTGTCTACTAAGACAAAGTTATTGGTGTGAATAAAATCAGAGCCAGCATCACCAAGGTTTTTCGCTTCAGCAGGTTTTAAAACGAAAAATGAATTTCGTGCTAAGCTGTATAGGTCTTCTTTAGGTCCCGTTAAAAAATGCCATTGTCCGGCAACAGCATTATGATTTTCTGCATAAGCTTTCATTACCGCAACATCGTCTTGTTCTGGATCTACGGTGAAACTTAAAATCTTTACATCTTGATTACCCTTAAAACGTTCTTGTACACGTTTCATTTCTTCTGTCATGACCGGACAAATCGTTAAACAAGTGGTAAAGAAATACTCGGCTACAAAAATTTTACCTTGTACGTCTTCATGGGTAATTTTTTCACCGTTCTGATTGAGAAATTCGAACTTCCCTATTCTGTGACCAATTCCAATGTTTGCAAGCTCTGGATTAATCATTTCAGCATTAACGTCTCTAGGTTGAATTACCGGAAGCTGCTTTTGTTCCATCGATTGCTTTGTAAGATAGTAAGCCGTAAAAATTCCAATGACAAGCACAATAAACGTAAGTAAAACTCTCATTTTTTATTTTTTATTCAAAAATATCCAATTATTAGCGGAATTGAGAAGTATACCTGTTAATTATTTGCTAATGTGTCGTCCTTTTGGCTATTCTTGAAGGCTTAGTGATATAAACCAACTGGAGAGATTAGAAAGCTACATTTGATCATCCAGGAGATCATCCTCTGGTGATGCTTGTTCTGACTTAACAAAGAATGAACTAGCAATGATTATTAACCCTCCTATGAAAAGCTCAACCGTGAATGGCCAATGCATAATATGGGTCATTATTCCCGTAAATACGACAATCATTCCAATGTAAAATACTAAGGTTTGAACCTTGTTTTTTTTCTGCTTTTTATCTGGATCAAAATAATTGGACAGTATGGAAAAGATAAACCCTGTTAAACCAAAAGTGAATACTCCTAGCACTAATGCAAAGCCACTTAAGCCAAATGGGTTAAAACGAAATAGCATCACCAACAAAGTTGTTAGTGATGCTAAATACGCTATAAAACTGAGTTTATTCCACATTCTATTTTAATGTGAATGTGTCTTTACCAATTAGTGCTCCATCTGCAAATATCTTAACAACATAATTACCACTTGGAATTTCATTTTCTTCAAGGTTGTAGACTATTGTCATGTCGATGAGTTGTCCTTGATAGTTGATTTCACGTTTTCCTGTGTAGAGAATTTCACTACCCGCAACTTGTGTTACATCGTTTGGACGACGGTATATAACTTGTCCATTAGGGTCTGTAATCTGCATGAAAATGGTCTTGTTTCCTGTTCTTGCAATTTTGTTTTCCCCAATTGTGAAGGTACTCGATAGTATTTCCGCCCTTGCCGCTCTATTTACCGATTTTGTGCTTCCACCAAATGTTTGATAACGCAATGCCTCACTGTTAAAGTTGAAAGCATTCAACTTTGCGCCTTTAGTAAGTAGCTCAGCATTTTGTTCATTCTGCTTCCTTAATTCATCACGTTCAGATTGTGTTTCATCCAATGCAGAACTTGTTTTATCAAGCTTAGACGTTAAATCAATATTTAAAGTGTTTAATGAATCAATGGTAATTAAGTAACGATTCATGATTTCACGTAAACGTTCGTTACGCTTTTTTAATTTGTTGATTTCATAATAACTTCTGTTTCTATTGTCTTTTAATTCTGCCAATAAAATGTTGATACTGTCTTTTTGTGCTTTAAGACTATCTGATTTAGAAGCGTCTTTTTCAATCAGCTTGTCGTAAGTCGACAACATGTTTTGGAAGTCTTGTTTTAAATCATTAGTTGCTCCATCAATGTATCCACCCAAAGCGTCATTCATGGCTTTCATTTCCTGCTCTAATTGTGCATTTGTTGCTTGACAACTTTCATAAGCCTTTGATTCTTTTGAATACATCCAGCCTAAAATCCCAGCACCTAATAAAGCCAAGATAGTGATGAGTATCCATAACCCAGCACTCGACTTCTTTTTGCCGTTATCTATTTCTGTGTTTTGCGTTTCTTCTGACATGTTTTGCGTTTTATTTTAATAATACAAAATTAATTTAACATTCTAGCATTGTTGGCTTACGCACCAAATTCCATTAAGTAGGCTTTTAAAAACTCATTTATATCTCCGTCCATTACATCATCAACATTTCCTGTTTCATGACCTGTGCGGACGTCCTTAACCAATTTGTAAGGATGCATAACATAGTTTCTAATTTGTGAGCCCCACTCTATATTTTTCTTTTCCGATTCAATTTCAGCCCTCTTTTCCATTCGTTTGCGCAACTCCAGTTCATACAGCTGAGATTTCAATAGCTGCATGGCTTTCTCTTTATTTCCTAATTGCGACCTTGATTCGGAGTTTTCAATTACAATCCCACTTGGCTCATGGCGTAAACGAACCGCAGTCTCTACTTTGTTTACATTTTGACCACCTTTCCCTCCAGACCTAAAGGTCTCGAAGTTGATATCAGCAGGGTTGATGTCTATTTCAATAGAATCATCTACCAAAGGATAGACATAGACGGAAGCAAAAGAGGTGTGTCGTTTCGCATTGGAATCAAAAGGAGAAATTCTTACTAAACGATGCACGCCATTCTCACCTTTTAAATATCCAAAAGCAAAATCACCATCAAATTCAATAGTTACGGTCTTGATTCCTGCAACTTCTCCTTCTTGATAATTGAGTTCTTTAAGTTTGTAACCGTTTTTCTCTCCCCACATCATGTACATTCGCATGAGCATATTCGCCCAATCACAACTTTCTGTACCTCCTGCACCTGCAGTAATTTGCAATACAGCGTTAAGACTATCTTCTTCACCTGAAAGCATATTTTTTAATTCCAACTCTTCGAGTTCGGTAATTATGCTCTCCTGCAGGCTGTCAATTTCTTCTACGGAACCCGCTCCGTCATTGTAAAACTCAATGAGTACTTCTAAGTCTTCGGTTTTTTGTTTTAAAGATGTTGTTGAATCAACCCAAAACTTTAGTTGACGATTTTCTTTTAAAACAATTTCGGCTTTTTTAGGATCATCCCAAAATTGAGGGTCTTGAGCTTTCAATTCATTCTCGTGAATTTTTCTCTTTTTCTCATCAATAGATAGATAAACAAACAATTTGTCTATGCGTTCTTTAAGGGATTTTATTTGATCACTGTTTACCATAATAGACAAAAATATAAATTTGCTACAATGATGTATGAAATTTATGTTTTTTTAGCAGGTAGCTGAGTTTTAATTTCTTTGGGTCGCTTTAAAAGTTGCTTTTTTCTGGAATTCTTACATGTTCTAACTTAAAAGGAGTCTAAACACTAAATTAATTGTAAAAACTCAAGTAATTTGATATAAAAATTTTACATTTGAGTCCAAAATTTAAGAACTATGAATATTCCAGAGGGTTTAAAATACACCAAAGATCACGAATGGTGTTTAGTAGAAGGTGATATGGTTACAATAGGTGTAACTGACTTTGCTCAAAGCGAGTTGGGAGATATCGTATTTGTAGAGGTAGAAACTGAAGGTGAGTCGCTTGACCGCGAAGAGGTTTTTGGATCAATTGAGGCCGTGAAAACTGTTTCAGATCTATTTATGCCTGTAGCTGGTGAGGTGGTTGAATTTAACGAAGAGTTAGAGGCTAATCCAGAATTAGTAAACTCTGACCCTTACGGAGAAGGATGGATGATTAAAGTGAAGTTTACAGACGCTGATGGTTTGGATGAATTGATGAGCGCTGCAGAATATAAAGAAATGATTGGTCAGTAAATCGTGTTACGGTTTATACTACCAAGTTTGATTTGGACTGCCTTCGTGGTGGTCATAAGTTTGGTCCCTAGCTCAAATGTGAATTTGAAAGAAATTCAAATTGAAGGGGTAGATAAAATTGCTCATTTTATAATGTATACATTGATGAGTTTGTTTTGGGCCATTGGTTTAAAAAGACAAAATGTTTCTATTTTACTGCGTCGTAATGCTTTTAAAATAAGTGTTTTTGGTGGGTTTTTCCTGAGTTTAATCATAGAGCTCATTCAAGAATTTGTTATTTTAACACGACATTTTGAAGTATTGGACTTGATTGCTAATGGAATTGGTTGTATTTTTGGAATAGTTTTATTTAAAATTATCTATCAAGATTACGGTAGCAATTAAAGGAACGATTTTTGTAGGTTTAGAACTTTAAGTAAAAGTAAAAAATTAGAATATGGCAGTTAAAAAAAATCCAGAAGTTGATAATGAACGCTTGAGAGTACCTCTAATATTTTTAGGGTTTTTTATCGTAGGAAGTTTGATTACATTATCTTTTTCATTTAAAAACAAAGTTGAAATTGTTTTAGGAGATAGAGATAATCAAGCTGTTCAAGAGATTCCAGAACAAGAAGAACTCGTTGAAGAAGATGAACCAGAACCTGTTGTTCAAGAAGTTCAAGATTTAGAAGTTCAAGAAGAACCAACAGAGGAAATCGAAGTCATTGAAAGTAAAGATGAGGACATTAAGCCAGACATTAAGCTTGAGAAAATCGAAGAAGAACCAGATATTCCAGCTCCACCAGCTGAAATTGTTGATTATCCAGATGTTGAGGCAGGATTCCCAGGAGGAGCGGCTGCAATGAAACAATTCCTTGCAGATAACATTAAATATCCAGAAATCGCAATGGAGCTTGGTGACCAAGGTCGTGTTTTTATCGAGTTTGTTGTGAATAAAGATGGATCGATCGAACAAGTAAAAGTGTTAAGAGGTGTGTCGAAAGAAATTGATATAGAAGCTAGACGAGTAGTGAGGAAAATGCCTAAATGGCAACCTGCTGAGTCAAATGGTGAACCGGTACGTGCAAGATGCCGTATTCCAATTAACTTTATTCTTCAATAATATTGTATTTTAATACATGAAAAGTCTATCTCACGGTAGACTTTTTTTATAAGCAAAAATGTGTAACTTGGACAGTGAAAAAAGGAAAGGATATGTGGACAAAAAAAGAAGTATGCGGTTTAGTTGATTTAACCTCGCTTAATGCTTATGATTCTGTAAAAAGTATAGACCAATTTCTTGATCAAGCACTTTCATACAAAACGAAGGGTTTCCAAGTCGCTGCGATTTGTCTTTATCCTAATTTTGCCGCTCAAGCTGTGAATACGCTTCAAAATACTTCAATCAAAACTGCAGTTGTAGCAGGAAACTTCCCAAATTCACAAGGGTTTTTATCCACGAAGTTGAATGAATGTGAATTGGCACTGGAAGCAGGTGTTGATGAGGTCGATATTGTACTCAATTTAGGTGCATTTGATGATGGTGATTATGATCATGTAGTGAATGAAGTCAAAGCATTTAAAGGTCTAATGCCCAATAAATGTCTAAAGGTTATTCTGGAAACAGGATACTTAAAAACATCAGATCGCATAAAGTTGGCAAGTGAATTGGCCATTGAAGGTGGTGCAGATTTCATCAAAACTTCTACTGGAAAAGAATTTCCTGGTGCTACTATTGAAGCCGTTGATGTTATGGCTAAAGTCATCTCCAAGTTAAGCCCTTCACATACGGTTGGACTTAAAATAAGTGGAGGTGTTCGTACCTACGATGACGCATTGAGATACCTAGAAGTGGTAGAAAAACACCTTGGTGGCGCATTTATAACACCAGAATTATTGAGAATCGGAGCGAGTTCTTTGGTTACAAACTTGATGAATGACTGATCTTTTTAAGCAATATAAAGTAACTATTACTGCCGCCTTAGAAGCTTCAGAAGCCATAATGAAGATCTATGCTGGAGATTTTGAACGCATAGAAAAAGAGGACGGAAGTCCTGTAACGATCGCAGATTTATCAGCTTCAAAAATCATTAGGAAACATTTACTTCCTACAGGAATCCCCATTACTGGTGAAGAAGCAGAAAAACATCCCTTTTCTGTTCGCAAGTCTTGGAAACATTTGTGGTGTGTTGACCCACTTGATGGTACAAAAGAATTCATTAAAAAGAATGGTGAATTTGTTGTAAATATTGCGCTTATAGAAAATTCGAAACCAGTTTTTGGACTCATTGCTTCCCCAATTAACAAAGAAATTATTCTTGGAAACGAAAAAAGTGGCGCTTTTCAAACTTCATTTGAAAATGCACTTGAACCAAAAAAATGGGAACCACTAAAGTATCTTTCTTCAACCAATTCTCCCATTCAATTAATCTCTTCCAGAAGTCATTACTCTGGGAATCTTCAAAAGTTAGTAGATGAAATTGAAGTTGAGTATGGTCCAGTGGAACGCACCGCTATGGGCTCGGCCTTAAAGTTTTTCGAGTTGGTTAATAACAGAGCCGATGTTTATCCAAGGTTTGCACCAACAATGGAATGGGATATTGCAGCAGGACAAGCTATTTACGAAGCGATTGGAGGTAAAGTAATCAATGTCAATACCGGAAAACCGCTTGTTTACAATAAGGAAAACTTGAAAAACCCTCATTTTATTGCTTCAAATTCACTCCTTAATATTTCTCTAGATTCCTTCCAACAATGATTTCAACTCATCGACATGAAGTTTTGCTGTGTGTTATCTTTTTGATGAGCTTTTTTACTTGGAGTCAGGAAATACTCATTTCTCCAGCAAGTAATATCAAGGATAAAGTGTTGTTTTCAGAAGAAAATCAAAGCGTTATAGGAAATGGATTTTTTCCAATTTCTTATTCAGATGCCAACTTTAGTCTTCCAGAAAAAGATACAACCCGTTCCTGGGTCGCTAGAAAATTATTTACAGAACACTTTGTTCAAAAGTCAGGCGAAGACTTCTTCTTGGCGGTTGATCCTTTGTTGAATATGTCCATTGGAAAAGAGCAATTGCAAAACACATCCGATTATCTTTTTCAAAACACTCGAGGTGTTCAAGCTTTTGGTCATCTTAAAAACAAACTGTCTTTTTATACTGCGTTTTACGAGAATCAAGCGCGATTTGTGAACTATCAAAGTGATTATTTTACAGAAAGAGGGGAGTATTATCCAAGTAACGGAACATATACACAAAGCAATGCCGTTGTTCCAAACGGAGGAAGAACTAAACCTTTTAAATCTAATGGTTTTGATTATGCTTCAGCCATAAGTTATGTGCGCTTAACACCTATAAAACAATTGTCGATCCAGTTTGGAAATGCTCCGAGGTTTTTTGGATGGGGTCACCGCTCTTTGTTATTGTCTGATAATTCTTACAACTACACCCACCTTTCTATCGATTGGGAAATTACGAAGCATTTAAGTTATACTTTCATTCGTGGAAAGCAGTTGAATTTAAGAAGAAAGGTTCATTCTACTATGGTGGAGTCGCCCTACGAAAGAAAAGGAATAGGAGTTCATTACTTAAGTTATCGTCCAGCTCCTTCTTTGGTGATTGGCCTTTTCGAATCAACTGTTTATTTAAGGGATGAAGCAATGTCGAGTCAAAGGGTTAATCCAATGTTTTACCAGCCAGTAATAGGTGTAAATTCCCTTGCGATGGGCAGTGAAATTGCTGACATGAAAAACATTATAGGATTAAATTTAGCTTGGCGCTTTCATAAAAACCATATGATATATGGACAAGCGGTAAGCGATGATTTCTCTAATCTAGAATATGGTTTCCAATTGGGCTACAGAACGGGGAATACTTTTGGAATAAAAAACTTACGTTTTCAAATTGAGTTTAATCATGCTTCTAGTCACCTTTATGCTGCCAATAATCAACGTATGGCCTATACTCATTTTAATCTGCCTTTGGCCCATACCTTAGGTAATGGATTTGATGAATTTGTTGTTCGCGCAGGATATCAATGGAAAGGTCTTTTTGTTGAAGCTGCATTGGTGTACTATGAATCGTATCAGCCCATGGATGGAAAAAGTAATTTATTCAAATCCAAGGTGATGGCATTTAGCGATGATGACACCAGCGTTTTAAATGGAAATGTAGAGTTGGGGTATGAGGTGAATCCAGCATCTCAATTAAGGGTTTTTGTGAATGCCAATTATCGCTCCAGTTCTTCTGTTTTAGGAGGAGATGTGAGCTATGGTGTTATTTCATTCGGCTTGCGTTCAGCATTAAGTAATCAATACTTTGACTTCTAATGAAAAAGAGACTATCCATAGCATTTTTATTCCATGTTTTGTTCGTTTTTGGACAGGAAGCAATTCAATCAGAAGTGAATTACCTTAATTATGACCCTTTTTATGGAAATGATTCAATAGCTTCAGGTCCCGTTTTTCCTTCTCTTTCTTCACCTGAAGAAGTTGGATATTCTTTGCCGTGGGTTTCTAAACAGAAAAAATATTCATCCAATTACCTGCGTGTTTTTCCAGTGGTGAACTTTATGGGGTCCTACCTTACAGACCAATACAATTCAAATTCCTTTTTGAATGGAGCGGGCTTTGGAATCACAGGTCAATTTTCACGAAAGTTTTATGCAAGATTAATACTTAATGGAAATTATAGCGGCCACGAGGGGAATGACTTCGCTTATTCAGGTGTTTATCATACTGATTTTTGGGAAAATAAAAACCAAGACTATACGCTCGGGTTACAGCCTCGTATGCGTTTAAGTTACACGCCTTACGATTTCATTAATATTCAGGCTGGAATAGATCAAAATTTTATAGGTCAAGGAAAAAGATCAATGCTCTTAGGAGATTATGGAGCGCCTTATCCATTTGTTCAGTTAAGAACCAAAATTTGGAAGATTGAAATGGTTAACATCTACCAGTTTTTTAAAGAAGATCAAAATGCACAATTCACACGTAAGTTCGCATCAACACATTTTTTTAATTACAAAGTGACCAAAAATCTACAAATCGGAGTGTTTGAATCGGTGGTTTTCGCACCTAAAGATACCTTACTGAACAGAGGATATGAGGTTGCTTACTTAAATCCATTTTTGTTTTATCGTCCAACAGAATATGGATTAGGTTCTCAAGACAGACTTTTGATAGGCTTAAACACCAGCTATTCATTTGAGCAGTTTATGATTTACGGTCAATTGGCGATTGATGATTTTGTGCTCAAAGAACTTACAAGTCGTAGTCGATGGTGGGCCAATAAGTACAGTGGTCAAATTGGATTAAAAGGGAAAGCGGACTTATCAATTGGAAATTTAAGGTGGCTAACAGAGCTCAACTTTGCCCGTCCATTCATCTATTCGCACCTAAATGAATCAACCAACTATGGGAATCAAGGTAAGCCTTTAGCACATCCATTGGGTTCTAATTTTGTAGAAGTTTATGCTGAGACAAGTCTTAAATTTACTCCTCAATTAACAATCAAAGGGAGACTGTTTTTTGTCCAACAAGGAGGAGGAGATAGCAATGATACCTTGTCTTTTGGTTCTGATGTGTACCAACCTTATACAGATCGACCTTACGAATATGGATATAAGATTGGGGGGAATGGAAAAATCAATCGACTTCATTTTTCTGCAGAAATCAATTATGAATTGTTTAAGAAATTAAAAATAAATGCTTTTGTTCGTCCAGGAATTGAAGTAAACAACCTTTCTAAACAAGGGTATAAAGCATATGTGATTATGTATGGAGGTATACGTACCCAATTATGGAATGATCACTCTTTTGATTTTTAATTTACTTTTTTTAAGTAATTGCATTACTTTTAGTTCAAACATCTACTCAAATGAATGAAATTCTAAAGACTGAAGAAATTCGGAAGTCTTATAAAAAAGTTGAAGCTCTAAAAGGACTAAGCATCACTGTTCAAGAAGGTCAAATCTATGGAATACTTGGTCCAAACGGAAGTGGAAAAACAACAACCTTAGGGATTATCCTCGGAGTTATACAATCTGATGGAGGCAGTTTTAGTTGGTTTGGAAAAGGAGAATTAGACGTAAACCGTAAAAACATTGGTGCGCTTTTAGAAACGCCAAATTTCTATCCCTATCTCAATGCCATAGATAATTTAAAGATTGTAGCAGAGATAAAATCTTTAGATAATATCCAAGAAAGAATTGAAAAAGTACTCAAAAGGGTGGATTTGTGGAAACGAAAAAAGGCCAATTTTAAAACTTATTCTTTAGGAATGAAACAACGATTGGCGATTGCGAGTGCAATTTTGGCCGATCCAGATGTTTTGGTTTTAGACGAACCAACAAATGGTTTAGACCCTCAGGGAATTGCAGAAATTCGTTCATTAATTTTGGATATCGCAGCAGAAGGAAAAACAATCATTATTGCCTCACATATTTTGGATGAAATAGAGAAGATGTGTACACATGTTGCTATTTTAAAAGATGGAGAGTTGATCACAGAAGCAACATTAGACGAAATAATGATTCAAGACAAGGTTTTATGTATCGGGTCCGATAACATCGAAGAATTAAAGTTTGCCATCACCGAAATTCCAGCGTTGAAGTTTTTACAAGATTTAGCGCCAAATATTTTGGTGAGTGTTGATGGTGATATCCCCAATGCTTTAGTCAATAAAATGCTTGCAGAAAAAGGAGTTTATTTGAATACCTTGATGCTCTATAGGAAAAATTTAGAATCAACATTCTTAGAAATTGTCAACTCATGAAACAGCTACTTACCATAGAATTTATCAAGCTACGCAAGTTAAAATCATTGCAAATTATCTTTTTGATTTATGCGGTAATTTCTCCCGTAGCGATTTACACCATTTCGAAATTCATCACGAATTTCATGACTTTCTTCTTGCCAAAGGACTACTCTCCTTTTGCATTTCCAGATGTTTGGGCAGTTGCAACTTATTCAGCGAGTTATTTTAATATCCTCATGGGGGTTTTAGCAGTGATAATTATCAGCAATGAATACACCTATAAAACACTAAGACAACATGTAATTGATGGATTATCGATAAAAAAAGCAATTCTTGGAAAGTTCCTTGTGTTGTTATCTTTTTCCATTATCATAACGTTGTACACTTTCTTGACAGGGCTGCTTTTTGGTTTGGCAAACACTACAACAGAAAGCACTTTTATGAGTGGAATTGACAGCATAGGCTTGTACTTTATTCAAACCATGTGCTATTTTAGTTTCGCATTTTTTATAGCGGTTTTAGTTAAAAGAACAGCTGTTTCAATCACCTTGTTTATCCTTTCTTTTATCACAGAAACAATCATTGGAATTTCAATTTCATTGGGTGGCTTTCAAACTTTCTATGCTTACATGCCAATGAATGCCTTCTCCAAGCTAACTCCATTCCCTATTCTCAAGGAAATGATAGCAGCAGGACAAGAAAGAAACGGAAATGTTCCAGTAATTCTAGATACTCCAATAAATATAGCCGTTTGCTTGGCTTATATGTTGGTATTCTTTTTGATAGCTTATTTCACGTTGAAGAAACGAGATTTGTAAAATAAAGTATGCTACCGCGAGGTTTTACCTCGAGGGACATACTTTATTTTTTATCTTGGAGGAGACTTCTCTCTAATCTTAAAGCACATGAAAACAGCGAAACTCATATTTATACTACTAATAAGCAATTACCTTTGGGCACAAGTTGACCTGCCTGAAAATCGACAATATGATTATTCTTCAGATCAGATTGATTACTATTTCTACCTTAAAAGTGATACGAAGCAATCCATCAATTGGGGAAAGATCTACGGATATGAAAAATGTAATGCTCATGTTATAAATAACAGCGCAGATTCTATTCTGATTCATAGAGTAGGAAGTCGAAATCATCCACTTTATTGGTTTTTGGATGGAATGGAGCCGAGTAGATTGGTTATGCCCAATGATACGATTCATTTATATGCTAAATGGGCAAGAAGACATGGTCCGTTTAACCGTTCTATCACTTTGCAGTATAGAAGTAGCTCCAATTTGAATATGCAGTATTTTTCAGTTTCAACGAAAGGTCAATTTATAGATTCACTTGAACTTAGTCGTCAAGAAGAGGCGTTGGAAAGAGTTCAAAAAGAAAAAGCAAAAAGGAAGCGTGAAGAACATCTGAAAATTCAGCTCAAAAAGGAACAATCGAGACAAGCAATTTATAAGAACGGAGCAGAAGACTCAATTCCTGTTAAAATCCGATTTTATGAAGATGGAACAGTTCGTTTTAAAGAATACAAAAGAAATGGAATTATTAAAGAGGAATTTGATCAGTCGGGTTATTTGAAAAAGACGTGGGATGATGAAGGAATTCTCACAGAATATTACCCCAATGGAAACCGAAAATATAAGTCTGGAAAAGAACGTTTTTCTACCGAAGTTCCTTATGTGAGTTATTACTTTCAAAATGGATGTCTCCAAAAAGAAGTCTTTCTCAATGCAACGATAATAAAAGAATATGACTCTGTTGAATGTAATCAGTTAATCACCAAAACAGTTAAAGACAGTACAATTTACAAGAGCAGGATTGTTTACTATGACAATGGAGAAATAACTCGGATCAAATTTTTTCCTCAAATAGGATATTCTCAATACGCAGAGCACACAGGAACATTTCAAGATGATCAACTTGTTGATGGTTATGTAAACTATTATTCTTCAAGAAAAAAACTGCTGTTTTCGAGTCAGATTATTGATGGAAAAAGAGATAATGTTCTTACTCAAAATGAAAAACAGGGAAATCAGATTAACCTCATTGATCTTGAAGGCCGAAAAACAGGATTGTGGATTACGCAGAAATCCAATGAAACCGAAGCAATTCGTATTCCTTCCAATTTAAAAGAATCATTGAGCGACTTCCGCAAAGTGGCATGGAAAAATTATATTTACAATAAGGGAGATACCGTGAATATGGTCTACCTGCATGATTATGGGGGAATACGAGGATACTTTTATTTGAAGGATAAAGAAATGCGAATTCAGCAAGGTGATGAAATTGGGATATTTTACCACGAAAACGGATTCCTTAAATCTAAAAGTTATGAATTAAGGAATGGGTTGAGTGCAAGCATCAATTACTCTGAGGAGATAGAGAACCAGATTATAGGAGGAAGAAAAGGAAATTGGAGTAAACTAATTTTCAAGAATAAGCAACTCGCTGAAATTAGAAGTCTTTATGAAGTTGCTCAACTAGATGTTTTAGATGTTAACACTTCGATTGAAAGGCCGAAAGATTTACAAAATGGAATGTCTGTTGTAGAAAAAGGAAATTTCAAACATTTTGAACTCTATAATGGCTTTATCTATTATTATGATGAAAATGAGAACTTAACACTCACAGAAAAGGTAGTGAATGGAATTATCCAGTATAATCCTCGCGTCAATCTAACAGAAAAGCAATTAATAAAAGTGGCACTTCAAAATGATTTAAATTTTAATGGATGGGTTGAAAAGCGAGAAATCAAAGGCTTGACCTCTATTCGGTTAAGATTAACTGAAGAAGAAATAGAAAGTTTCAATTGGAGTGAATTGGCTCATTTCAATAATTTGAAAACAGTGAATTGTAATAATCTGAGGTATCAAATGAGCGATTATACAAGTCTTGATACGCTCAAATTGGCAGTCGTGAATAAATCCGGTACGAAAATAGATCGCAGTAGACAACGAAATCCATGGGAGCCGCCATATATACTCGAATACGAACAAGAATTTCCTCAACTTGCACCTGTGCCAAAGGTGATTGAGTTTCCAGATGTAGAAGCTAAATTTCCTGGGGGGAAAGAAGCGATGGAGCAATGGATAGCGGAAAACATCGTAGAATCTAGAGTTAAGGAAGGCGGTAAACCCCACAAAGTGTATGTTAGGTTTACGGTTCAAAAAGATGGAAGTTTAACTGATATCAGAATTCTCAAAGGAGTGAATGCCGAAATTGATAAAGAAGTCAAACGCTCCATTAGATCAATGCCAAAATGGGAACCCGCGCTTTCTCAAGGCGAGGTTTGCGTGAGTAAAAAGGTCATTCTGTTTACGGTTGTTTTGAAATAAGAGGATTTTTTTTGCGTTGAAGCTGATTTTTTAATCAGTCATTCAAAGAATATAACATGAAAAGACAAAGTGTTTCCCATGAGATGAAATCCTTTGAAAACACTTTGAATTAAGTGTGAAGAGTTAAGTTGCTAAAATTAACCTCCCCAAATCTACGGAGGGTAACGGTTTTTAATTAAAAACTATTTTGAAATTAATTCGAATAAAGCATCTAATCTTGGAGCAATAATGACTTCAATTCTTCTGTTTTTTGATTTGTCATTTGCATCAACAGGATGATATTGAGAACGACCAGAGGCAGATAAAATTGCTGGGTTTATATCTGTGTTCTCAGTCATAATTCCTACCACTGAGGTTGCACGAAGAACAGACAGTTCCCAGTTGTTTTTTGGGTGTGTACCACTTGCCAGTCGGTCTGTGTCGGTATGACCTTCAACAATGATTTCTAATTGATCATCACCTTCAATAGCTTTTGCTAATTGTATAATCGCTTTTCTTCCTTCAGCTTCAACAAAAGTACTCCCTGAGGCAAACAATAATTTTGCTTCAAGGCTAACGTATATTTTTCCATTGCGCTCTTCTACTTTCAATCCTTTGTTTTCGAATCCGCGCAGCGCTTGTGCAATTTTAGATTCTAATGCTTTTACGGCCATTTCTTGACGGCTGATCATTTCCTCAAGTTCTGCCACTCTTTGTTCACGGTCTGCAAGTAGTACTTGCTTATTTTTTAACTCTTTTTCTAAACTTAATAGTGCGTCTTCCTTGCGTTGCGTCTCAATGATTTTTGCTTCTAAATCTGCACGCATTCTTGCTAAGTGCTTAGCATCACTGTCTTTTATTTTATCCAGTTGCTTTTCAAATGAAGCGCCCATTGAAATAGCTTGTTGGTATTTTGCTTGCAATGAACGGTAAGATTTACCCAATTCTGTTGTATCAGATTTTAATTGAGTAATGTCTTTCTGCATTAAATTGGCCCTGGTTTGTACAGTTTTTAATTGCGCCTCATAATCTAATGAGGAGGTCTTGTATTTTTTTAATTCTTCACTGCAATTTTGTTCTTTTGCTAATAAATCATTGTACTTTTTGGCTGGAACACATGATCCAAGTCCAATTACTAATGTCAAAACTCCTAATATTAAACGCATAACTCTACTATTGATTCATTCGATACAAAGTTCGATAATGTTTACCTGCATTATTCAATGATTGCAGATAATTTTAAACACTCCATTATTAATAACAGTAATTAGGTCCTATTATTTTAAGAAATCATTGTAAGGCTGATGCTTAATGTGCTGTTTTTAGATTAAAGATAGATCTCCTCTAAAACTTTACTTTCATGTTCCCAGTTTTCGATTTGGGCAGCTTGCTTGCAATTTGCTTTGAGTTGCTCGAGTAAAACAGGATCTTTTAAAAGTGAATTGATGGTTTGTGCTACTCCTTTAGCACTGTGTTCAGGAATAATTCGGCCTACGTTATGTTTTTCGATTACTCGTCTTAATTCTACTAAATCGGAACTGATTACTGGAGTAGTGGTATGAATGTAATCGAAAATCTTGTTGGGCAAGGAGAATCTATAGTTTGGATTGGTGTCCTTGTCTAGGCTCAAACCTAAATCTGCGTGATAAGTATAATTCATCATTTGATCATAAGGAACCCTGCCAACGAAACGAACTTTATCTTCAAGATGATGTTCTTTTGTTAATTGCTTTAATTGTGGTATTACATCACCACTTCCAACGATGAGAAACAGGGCCTGCTCAACTTCTTTCATGGCCAAAACCGCTTCCTCACCTCCTCGGTCAACATTAATTCCAGAGCCTTGAAGTATGATAATGTGTTTATCCTCGGGTAGATTTAATTCCTTTTTGCTGAGAATGGTTTTGGGTTGCCAAAGTTTCGAGACATTCCTTACTACTCGGACTTCTTTTTCATATTTTTTTGAATAAATATCGGCAATGGATTGATTGACGGTGTAAACAACTTCTAGCTTGGGGAAAATCTTTTGTTCAATGGCCAACCAAACTTTCCTTACTTTTGGTCGAGCTGTTAACTCCGGAACTTCTGTAAACAATTCGTGGGTGTCATAAACCAAGCGTGACTTTCTTTTGAATTTATATGCGCAATAATTAGCCAACAAAGAGTCTAAATCGTTACTCAACAGCACATCAAACTTACTGAAAAGTAAAAACCAAAATAAGCGCATGTTATAATTGGCATAAAACAATGCCCCTCGTGTAAAAACGAGTTTAAAACGTTTTATACTGTAGGGTCGATCAGTTATCGGTTGACTGTCCTTCAGTTTTCTACCGACCAAAAGTACTTGATACCCGTTATCATGAAGAAAAGAACAAACCTTGTGTACCCTTTGATCGGTATACAAGTCATTGGTTACAGAAACGATGATCTTTTTTGGTTTCATTTAGGCAAAAGTAATATTATTCACACATTCCGTCTACAAATAAATGAATTCACTATTGAATAATTAACTCCAACAGAATTTAAGTGATGTAAAACCAAGACTTTTCTTATTTTTGGATAAAATTTTTTGATATGCGTTTAATTTTCACACTTGTTACTATTGTATTGTTCGTTTCTACATCTTTCGGTCAAAGTAAAGATTTGGAACTTGAAAAAGGCTTATATGCCAATATTTCAACTTCGAAAGGAGATATTTTTCTAGAGCTTTATCAAGATGAAGCGCCATTAACGGTAGCCAACTTTGCTGGACTTGCAATGGGGAAACTAAAAGTAGGTGATTCAATTAAATATACGGAACCTTATTATGATGGCGTCGTTTTCCATAGGGTTATTGATAACTTTATGATTCAAGGAGGAGACCCAACAGGGACTGGTTCTGGAGGTCCTGGATATAGATTTTGGGATGAAGCAGACAATGGTATTCGTCATGGAAAAGGTTCTTTATCAATGGCCAACGCAGGTCCAAACACCAATGGGAGTCAGTTCTTTATTACCCATTTAGCCACTCCACACTTGAATACTAGACATACTGTTTTTGGACAAGTCTTAGAAGGTCAAGATGTAGTTGATGCCATTGTTCAGGGAGACACAATTCATGAAATCAAGATTGTGAAAAAAGGATTAAAGTATAAATGGTTTTACAATCCTTCCAAAATTTTCAAAAAAGAATACAGCCGATTGAAAGCAGTTAAAGAAAAAGAAAGACTGGAAGCGGAAAAACTGAAAGCACAAAATAAAGTGCGAATGATAGAGGCGGAAGCCAAAACACAAGAAGAATATAAATCATATTTTTATGATTTAGTGAAAGAAATCGAACCATCAGCATTGCAAACTGAATCAGGATTAGTTTATTATATCCATGAAGAAGGAGAAGGAGAAGTTGCTGAAAAAGGCGATAAAGTAAGTTTACATTACCTGGGTAAATTTGTGTTGGGTGATAAATTCGACTCTTCTTATGACCGAAATGCCCCGCTTGACTTCCAATACCTTGTTAACGGTTTAATCCCAGGGTTTAACGAAGGAGTTGGGATGAGTAAGAAAGGGACTAAAATTGATTTATACATTCCTTACTTTTTAGCTTATGGTAAAAATGGAAGGGGAGCACAAATACCACCTTACTCAGATTTACATTTTAAAATTGAAGTGTTAGACTTACAAAAGCAATAATGAAGAAACAACTACTACTAAACTTCGTTTTCATTGTTTTATCTACTTCTCTATTATCGCAAAAAACTGCAGTTCAAGTAATAGATATTCAAACAGAAAGCCCTGTTGCCTTTGCCAAAGTTAGCGATGGAACAAATGCTGCTTTTATCGCCGATATTGACGGGAAATTAAACATAGATATTGATGTATCTAGAAAGTATTCATTTCGATTTTTTGATTACAAAGACACCATAATTTCTGGTGCTGAGTTAATCAAAAACCCGAGAGTTTACATGTCTCCAGATGCACAAGTTTATGATGAAGTTGTGATTACTCCAGGTGAAAACCCTGCCCATAGAATCATACAGAATGTAATGGATAATAAATCTATGAACAATCCATTAAAAAACAATTCCTTTACCTATGATTCTTATTCTAAACTTTATGTAACTGGGGAGTTAAATGAAGGTGTGGACCGCGATACAATTCGTGATACTACCATGATTAGTGCATTAGAATTGCTCGACCGACAATATTTATTTCTTACAGAAACAAAAGCTACACGAGAATTCAATCCACCAAGCTACGATAAAGAGGTGGTTACAGCCTATAATGTTTCAGGAATAAAAGACCCATTATTTGCGACCATAGTCAATCAGTTTCAATCTTTTTCTTTCTACGATAATAACTTTGAGTTAAATCAGAAAGAGTACGTCAATCCAATTGCTCCAGGAGGTTTAAGGCGTTATCTATTTATTTTAGAAGATACGTTGGTGCATCAAGGTACTCAAGACACTACATATACGATAAAATATAGGCCAAGAAAAGGGAAAAACTTTGAAGGCTTAGAGGGTTATTTATACATCCATACAAAAGATTGGGCCATCGAACGTGTTATTGCTTCTCCGTATGAAGATGGAAGCTTGTTTAATGCACGTATTATTCAAGAATATGATGTTGTAAACAATAAAAAATGGTTCCCCAAAAAAATCAGTACAGAAATTGATTTCGGCATTGATATCATGGGTTATGGTAACCTAATCGGACGTAGTTCTTTGTATATTTCAAATGTTAAATTTGATCAAGAGCTGAAGCGTGGTTTTAATCCTGTTTCTGTAGAGGTTGAAGAAGGCGCTGGAGAACAAACAGCTGCAATTGAAGGAGCACGTGGTGAAACTGAAACCGGGAAGGAAAAGGAAACTTATACCATTGTTGATAGTGTTGCGAAAGAATCGAATCTTGAACTTATGCTTGACGCATTAAAAATACTGTCTACAGGAAAAATCCCTTTAGGGAAGTTCAGTGTTCCAATTGATGAGATCGTAAATTATAATGGACAAGAAGGATTTCGTTTAGGATTAGGTCTAGAAACCAATCGAAGAATGAGCAAAGTTGTTCAACTTGGTGGTTATTTTGCTTATGGTCTTAGAGATAAAGAATGGAAATGGGGTGGAGACTTAAGCTTTACTCTGCACCAAAAAAGATTAATCAAACTGAATCTACATTACAGCGATGATTTACACGAAAGAGGAGGTACAGATATGTATGACGATGCTTTTAATCTTATTAATCAAGGCATTTATCGTAACTTCTTCGTGAATTTAATGGATAGAGAACGCTTTGCAGGAATTAAACTGAGCGGTTTAATAAGACAGAATATTAAGTTACAGCTTTTCGGTAATTATAAACGATTTACTTTTACAGACGATTACCAGTATATGCCTTTGTTTAGTCAAAATGGAACGTTGGACAATTTTGATATCGCAGAATTGGGCTTTGTGTTCAACTGGAACATTCGTGAAAAAGTGATGATTCTTGAAAATCGTAGGGTTTCTTTAGGAACTAAATGGCCTAAAATAACCCTTAAAGGGACAAAAGGATTGAGTGG
>Ga0209075_1000777_pt1 | contig 30735 bp, 24 predicted proteins | sample Stecom2011_FD_187523 | JGI IMG/M metagenome (GOLD analysis project Ga0209075, IMG submission 187523) | Agricultural soil microbial communities from Utah to study Nitrogen management - Steer compost 2011 (SPAdes) (version 2) | ecosystem: Environmental > Terrestrial > Soil > Agricultural land...
ACACACCATTTTTACAAGACAAAGCATTCACTAAAGACAGTACAATATATATTTGTGAAGATTATGCTTGTCAAGCACCAACACAGTCTTTGTCTGAAGCATTACTAAAGTTAGCCGAATAAAAAAGCTCCGACGGTATCGCCAGAGCTTTTGTATTATATTCGTTTAAAAGTGTTTATTCTAAGAAGCTAGAATAAAACTCCATTATTGTATAGTCTGATCCGGCAAAACTGATTGTTCTAACACCAGATGAAAGTAAAAATCTAACAATTACTCTGCGATCAGATTCGTCACCAGATATCAATAGTATTTTTGCTTTTTGACTTTTCTCATCGTAATCAACAGTAAAATAATCGGTATAATACTGAGCCGATTTCTCAATCGTTTCAGAGGTCATTTCACTTGGCATAATGAATACAACACGGTTGTCTGCAAGGTTTTCCTTCAAAACCTCTTCACTTCCTTCGACCTTAGCGATTTGAGCAAAAGCACTCAAAGAGAAGATCATTATTGCGATAAGTGTAATTAATTTTTTCATATTTCTATAATTTAAAGAAGACTAAATATGCGTATAAAAAGTTGTATCAACAAATTAAGTCTATTTATTTTTTTATATTCAAACTATCTAAAGTCAAAGTTTATGCCACAAATCTTAGATTAAATATAAAAAAATGAAAGCCTTTTTTACCAAAGATAGAGTTGAAGCAGGATGTGATGAAGCCGGTAGAGGCTGTATTTCAGGCCCTGTAGTTGCTGCAGCGGTGATATTACCAAAAGATTGTACTATTCCTACCCTTAATGATTCCAAACAATTAAGTGCTAAAAAAAGACAAGCGCTTGTTCCCATAATTAAAGAAATGGCACTTGCTTACACGGTGGCATTCGTGAACCAAGAAAGAATCGATGAAATCAATATTTTAAATGCAAGTTTTGAAGCAATGCATAAAGCCGTTGATGGTTTAAAACAAAAGCCTGAACTTTTACTTATTGATGGCAATCGATTTACCCCCTACCCCGAAATTGATCATGAATGCATTATAAAAGGTGATGCTATATTCTTAAGTATCGCAGCCGCTTCTGTCTTAGCAAAAGAAGCAAGAGATAGTTATATGCGTGAAATACATGAAGAGCATCCAGAATATAATTGGCAGCAAAACATGGGGTATCCGACGAAAGCACATAAAGAGGCTGTTCAACAACACGGAATTACAAAACACCACCGAAAAACCTTTAAACTTTAGTTTATTGTGATGGACTGACCAGATTATAGGATTCGGACAATCGATTACAACATCAATTCGTTAATAAAAAACATCAAAGCACGGCGTTTATTTATCTTTAAGCCTTAGTTTTGAAAAAAATCAATTGAATGAAGCGCTTTATTCTTATCAGTATAGTATTGTCTGCCGCAGTTTGGATTACTTATTCAAGCTATGAACTTTGGTTCAACATTGACAACACTGTAAATCCAGAGTATGTATTTTGTGATGAGGACAAGTCTATTTTATTAATAAATAAATTTGATGAAACCAAAAGCGCCAATTATTTTGAAGTTATCCAAGAAAATCCTTTAGCGCTTTCTTTACCTCAACTTGACTCTCTTTCGTATGAAGGGCTAAAGATCTATGCCAGCGGAAGTCGTGCAGTGATTATTTTCGAAAAAGACAGCAAGTGGAAAAATGACGAAGTAGAGAGGGTAAGTGCTTACTTTAAATTGAACAACATTACATTTAAGCATGAAGGAAGACACTTAATGGTGGCTCAGAATTACAGCCATTGCGGTAAACATCTTCCAGAAGGTTTTTTATTAGAAGGCGATAAAAAAGCATCTGCAAATTTCTGGGTAAACTTAGGCCAAAAATGGAAACGAACTGATGTCTATAATTTAAACAAAGGATTTTTTGAATACCGTTCCAGCGAGCCCCACTCAATTTATGGAGAAGCAATCAAAGACATTCCTGTTTTCTCATCAGTAATTCCATTATCGAGTTCTTCTTATTTATTTAAGGAACGTTTTTATGCTGCTACTAAAGATTCTGTTTTCAAGAAAGGTCCAATGAACTTATGGGTAGATAAAGGTTATGTAACTATTGACTATGAAGGCCATCATATCATCGCAAGTGATTACCGCTCTCAACAAATGCCCAGTCTGATTTTAATTGAGCAATCAAAAGTAGAAGATTCTATAATCGTTTTTGAGGACATGCACTCATTCACAGGATTTCAACTTACACATGATTTTCCGTCACGTAAAAACAATCGCTTCTATGTCATTGAAATAGAAGACAAAGTTTTATTTGTTGAATCAAAAAGCGTAGCTCGAAAAATACTTGTTGATTACCAACTCGGAAAAACCCTTGCTTTAAGTCCAGAACGCCAAGAACAGTTTTTCGGAGGACTTCCTTCTCATGTAAACATGCGTGATATTTCGACAGATAAAAAAGCGAGTTTAACATGGAAAGATAAGCTAATGTTTGAAGTGAACACACAGCCGCCAAATGAACAATTGGCCATTTCAGATAAAACAACCTGGTCGACTTCTGTAAAGCATGAAACACATAAACTCGTTCCTATAACTGACCATTTACGTCAAGGAACATCTGTTCTTAGCTATAGTAAAAATGGGAAATATGAGTTATTGAGTCCAAACGGAAAAACATTATGGCAAGGAGATGCTAACGCACCAATTATCGGAGAAATAGCAGTAATTGATGTCTTCAACAACAATAAACATCAATTTTTATTCCGCACTAATAAACAAGTTCACTTAATTGATTTGAATGGTAATTCAGTAGGTGGTTTTCCTTATCAATCGGAACATGAACTAACAACAGGAATAAGTGATTTTGTATGGAATGGAACTAAGCGTTTTTTAATTGGAAATCAAAAAGGTGAAATAATAATGTTGAATAGTGCTGGACTTGAATTAAATATCATTCAAGTTGGGAAAGAAGCCATTACATCAACTCCTTATGCGCTAAACATCAAAGGAAACCTTCGTGTTTGGGCTGTAAACTCAGAGTCCCAACAGTATTTCGGTTACCTTGAAACTCCTGCGAAAGCCAAATTAAACAGCAAAATAAGTGTTCAACATGCAATAAAACACAAAGGAAAGGTAATCACCTACTTTGAAAAAGACGGAAAAATTTACAGTCAAACATCTGATACAAAAGGAGGAACAAATGAATCTGTTAGACTGATTGACAAAGGACAACTTTATAAAATTGATCAAGACCATCTCATCATAACTGACAACAACAATTTTAAGGTTCTTAATCACGACAATAAAATTGTGTACAGTAAACAACTTCCTTTTAATGAAGTTGGTATTTTTGAGTACCATTCATCAGGTCAGATGAGTGTCGTTTTAGATTATCTACAAAATAAAATACACGGTTATACCAAAACAGGAGATGAGTTAGAGGGCTTTCCAAAAGAAGGAAGAAGCTTAACCACATCTTATTATAGTAAAACTGAGAAGACCCTATACACTTACACGGTAATCTCACAATCAATTATCTGCTATAAGAATAAATATTAATTAATTGTGTGCTTTTCACATTGCTTTTATTAGTTTTGTATGTAAATTGACACTTTTTATCACAATATTTAACTGAACACTCAAACTACATTTATGAAGAATATCAAGTTTTTAGCACTTTCGCTGTTCACTTGCTTACTGATGAATACCCATCAGATCAAAGCACAGAACTACCTAGGTGTAATCCATAGTAATTATTCAGGAATTATGGGGGCAGACCTTCAGCCAGCCTCAATAGTTGACAACCGTTTTATTGTCGATGTGAATTTATTCAGCATCAACTTTGATGCTTGGCAAAACGCAAAATATTTTGACGCAAGCATACTTCCTAAAAGAAGTTGGTTGTATTCACTTAATAAGAATACTGATTGGCAAACCGACGGTGATGTTTATAAAGACCATGTTCACAACATAGAGGATTACAATAATCCAAAAGCAAGTCCACGTGGTGTGTATACAAGCGCACAGTTGGATCTTGTGAATTTCATGTTTCATATTAATCCAAAAATTGCAGTTGGTTTTTCAGCAAAATTACGTTTCATTAATAATGTTGACGAAATCAATCCTCAAGTTTTAAAGCTTGCAGAAGAAGGACTGAACTTTAGTCCACTTTGGAGTACGCGTTTAGATGGTTCGCTTCTTTCACAAAATGCATTGGCATGGGCTGAATATGGGGTGAATTACGCTCAAGTAGTTTCAGATGAAGGAGAACACTTCTTTAAAGTAGGTGGTCGATTAAAATTCAATCAAGGACTTGCTTCGTCATATGTTTACGCTAAAGATTTAGACTTTGAATTGCTCAACAAAGACACCGCAACTACAATGCGTGGTGATTTCAACTTTGGTTATTCTGACAATGTAGATAAGTTCTTTTCAAATAGTTCAGGAGGAACAACTGTAGGAGATATGTACAAATTAACTTCTAAATTAGGTTTAGGAGTAGATTTAGGAGTAGTTTATGAATGGCGTCCTAACTGGAAAGACTACAAATATGATATGGATGGCGAAACCAACATCTGGAGAAGAGACAAAAACAAGTATAAACTTCGTGCTGGATTCTCTCTAATCGATTTTGGAGGAATGAGATTTACGAAAGCCGACAAGAGTAGAAACTTTAGTGTAAATACTACTCAACTTGATTTAACAATATTTGAAAATTCAGGTAGTCCAGAAGGGTTTACAAACATCGTTGATAGTTTGATTCAAAACGACCCAGATTGGAAAGCAAGTGAAGATACTTCACAAACATACTACATGAATACACCTACAGCAATTAGCTTCCAGGTTGATTACAATATCTACAAAGACTTTTACGTAAATGCAACAGCATACATAAACGTAAATACAAAATCAAATGCAACCAACGTACGTGTACCAAGTCAGTATTCGATTACACCAACTTATGACTATAAATGGGCAGGTATAGGAATCCCTGTTTCTTACAATACGTACAGTGGATTCAAAGCAGGGTTAGGTTTACGTCTTGGGCCACTAACAGTTGGGGTACCAGATTTAAAAACAATATTCCCAGGAGGAAAAGTTAGAGGTGCAGGTTTCTATGCAGGTCTGCGTGTACCTGTTCTCTACGGTCACCCAAGTGATATAGATGGAGATTTAGTTTCTGATAAAAAAGATGAATGTATAGATGTTCCAGGAGTATGGGCATTTAGAGGTTGTCCAGATACAGATGGAGATGGAATACCAGATGCAGAGGATGATTGTCCATTGACACCAGGTTTACCTGAATTCAATGGTTGTCCTGATACAGATGGTGATGGGATACCAGATCATTTAGATGACTGTCCAGAAGAGGCAGGTTTAGCAGAGTTCAACGGATGTCCTGATACAGATGGAGACGGAATACCAGATCATTTAGATGATTGTCCAAACGAAGCAGGTCCAGCAGAATTTAATGGTTGTCCTGATACAGATGGTGATGGAATTCCAGACTTTGAAGATGCTTGTCCAGATGTAGCTGGTCCTAAAGAATACAATGGTTGTCCTGACACAGATGGTGATGGCGTATTGGATTTCTTAGATGAATGTCCAGACATCCCTGGTCCTGAAGAAAACAATGGTTGTCCTTGGCCTGATACAGACGGAGACGGAATTCTTGATAAAGACGACGAATGTCCAAACCTTGCTGGTCCAATCGAAAACAACGGTTGTCCTTATACTGATACAGATGGAGATGGTGTTCCAGATAAAGATGATGACTGTCCTGAAACTCCAGGTCCAGCATCTAACAATGGATGTCCAGAAATCGACGAAGAAGTTAAAGAGATCCTTAAAACAGCATTTGATAACTTAGAGTTTGAAACTGCTCGTGCCACAATTAAAGGAGAATCTGTAATTTCTTTAAACGAATTGGCAGAAGTGTTATTGAAGAAAGAAGGGTGGAGCTTACAAATTGCTGGTCACACGGACAACGTAGGTAACGCACAGAGCAATTTAATTCTTTCTAAGAAACGTGCTGAGTCGGTAAGAGACTTTATGATTGAGCGTGGAATCGAAAAAGAACGTTTGTTTGTTCTTTACTTTGGTCAAACACAACCAATTGAAACTAACGACACGAATGAAGGTAGACAAGCCAACAGACGTGTTGAGATGACAATTATTTTTAAGTAAACAAATATTTACTAATTTTAATGTCCGTGGCAATCTTGTCACGGACATTTTTAATTAATAGCCATATGACAAACACAAAACTTATTTTAGTTTTTATACTTTTTACCAGTCTAATCTTTTCTTGCACTCAAAAAGAAAAAGCAAACGAAGAAACTGAAGAAACAAAAACATCCGAAGACGCACCTGATAACGCATCTGTTTTCATGCAGTATTCAAATGCTAAAAAAATGAAAGAAATTGATGACCGCATTGTTTCATCACAAAGGGTTGAATCATTAAGTTGGGAAAAGCAAACCGCAAATCACGGCTCTGAGTTTATAGAAGTTGTAGCTTACTTAAATGAAGATGGCTTCCCAATGAAAATAACAGAATACTTTGTAGAAGGTAACTTTCAACCTTCTGGGCAAAGACATTACTATTTGGAAAACAAAAAACTCATTGCGTTTCAAGAAAACTCGGACATTTGGGTGGATTCGAACTTTACAAAGTATGTTGAAAAACGAACTGTATACAATGACAGCAAGCCAGTTATTTCGCAGCTAAGGTCTGCAAATGAATTCACAGAAATAAAGGATTCGATGTGGAAAATTATACCAGAAGAACACCATTCATTAGAACGAGTAAATAAAATTCTAACTGGAACAGGAGAGTTTGAAACGCACTTCATTAGTGTAATTAAAGGCGAAAGTTTATTTTTACTCCTTGGGGAAAACAAGACTCAGAAAGAAGAGAGATATACAACAGCACTTCGCGTAGACGAAAAATCTCCATTTATAGAAGACCTGTTGAACAATCTTGAAAAATATAAATTCAAACCAGTCATTGTTAACTTTGAGGTTGTCGGCGGAAACAATCAACCAGAGTTTAGAGTATTGACCAACATCGCTTGGAAAAATCAGTGAGTTAAAGGATACAATCCATAATTCTAATTAATTTTGCAGTATGATTGATGAAATTATAAAATTTGCTTTCGAAGAAGACTTAGGAACTGGAGATCACACTTCACTTTCCTGTGTTCCTGAAGACGCAATAGGAAAAGCTAAATTACTTGTAAAGGGCGAAGGCATAATTGCTGGAATAGAACTCGCAGAGCGAATTTTTCATTACTACGATTCAACATTAAAAATCACTCATTTCAGTAAAGATGGGGATAGAGTAAAACATGGTGATATCGTTTTTGAAATTGAAGGTAAATCCAGATCAATTTTGGCAACAGAGCGTTTAGTATTGAACTTTATGCAACGCATGAGTGCAATAGCTACACAAACCAGAAGTATTGTTGACAGCATAGCAGGAACAAATGCAAAGCTTTTAGATACACGTAAAACCACTCCAGGAATTCGTGCACTTGAAAAGTGGGCAGTAAAAATTGGAGGAGGTTACAATCACAGATTTGGTCTCTACGACATGATTATGATCAAAGACAACCACATCGATTATGCAGGTGGAATTGAGAAGTCAATTCTGAATGCGAATAACTACATCAAAGAAAACAACCTAGACATCAAGATAGAGATTGAAGTTCGCGATGAAAAAGAATTAGATGAAGTCCTAGCAGTTGGGAAAGTCGATCGCATTATGTTGGACAACTTTACACCAGAACAAATCAAAGCTGTTCTTCCAAGAATACCAAAGACAATCGAAACAGAAGCTTCAGGTGGAATTTCCAAAGACAATATTCGAGGATATGCTGAAGCAGGAGTAGATTTCATTTCTTCTGGAGCACTTACTCACTCTGTAAAATCAATGGACTTAAGCTTGAAAGCAATTTACTCTTAACAACAAAACGATGCCACACATTAATGAAAAATATATTACAGAAGCAGTTCTTAAGATAGACGCGCTAACTGAAGAGAGTTTAGAAAAACTATCCGAAACCCACGTACTTGCACAAGATGTATTTGTAGGTTACATTTTATCTTCAGCTATTGAGTATGAAAACGACAGTTTGTTGGATTACTTAATCTATTACTTTAATATCTTTTCTGAAGCTTTAGCGATGCAAGATGTTAAAATGAAAAAGATCGATGAGGCAATGATTGATGACTTTCAAGATGAGTACGTAGAGACTTTGGATGAGTATATGGAGACCGATGATGAAGATCTGATTGGTTCATTATGCAATCAACCAATGATGCTTTCTTTCCTACTCCATGAAATCACCGGAGAAGATGAAACAGGAGAAGTGATGGAGGAAGAATTGGCTTCAAACTTATTTATTGTAGGAATTGCTTTGATTGCTCTAATGAATCGCGCAATTATTGATTAGAGAATAGAGATGAAAGCAAAAGCAATAGTTCATAAAATGATGGAGAAAGATGCTTTTTCTAAGTGGATGAACATTGAAGTTGTCACAGTCGAACCAGGATATTGTAAATTAAAAACTACCGTTGTACCAGGGATGGTCAACGGTTTTTTGATTGCTCACGGTGGAATATCGTATAGCTTAGCTGATTCCGCACTTGCTTTTGCAGCGAATGCTCATGGAAAGGAATGTGTGAGTATAGAAACATCAATTTCTCATACCCGACCTGCAAAAATAGATGATATTCTAACAGCAACTTGTACTGAACTGAACCGTGGAAAAACCATCGGAATTTATAATGTCACAGTCACCAACCAGGAAGATAAAATCATTGCTTTATTCAAAGGAACAGTACATATCTCAAATAAAGCTTGGGAGGAATAACTAAACTCCCATAACCCAACGGATCAGCTTTAACTTTTTAGGAGAATATGGTGGATATTTTATATTTGGATCAAACCAAGTTCCTTTATCCAATATACTTTTATAGTGTGTAAAAGTATCAAAACCAGCCTTACCATGATAGCTGCCTATACCACTATTCCCTACTCCACCAAAAGGTAATTTACTATTTGCAATATGCATTACTGTGTCGTTCACCGCACCTCCTCCAAATGAAATCTCATCAATTATTCTTGTCTTGTATGAACTGTCGTTTGTAAAAACATAGCAAGATAAAGGTTTAGCCCGTTTTTTCACTTCGTTGATTGCCCATGATAAATCTTCGTATGGAATAACCGGCAATATTGGTCCAAAAATCTCATCTTCCATTACTTTATCTGAAAAGCTAACATTTTTCAGAACTACAGGAGCAAAATAACGAGAACCAGAGTCTTGTTCACCTGAATAGTAAATCTTGTCCCTGTCTACTAATTCTTCTAAACGTTTATAGTTTCTGTCATTGATGATTTGAACATAATTTTCATTTTTAAAAGAGAAGTCCATCTCAATAATGCGTTCCTTCAGCTTTTCTAAAAATTCATCTTGAATTGAAGCTGCAACAAGAATATAATCAGGAGCAATGCATGTTTGTCCTGCATTAAGAAACTTTCCCCAAACAATCCGATTCACAGCAATATCTAAATTACAGTTTTCGGATACAAAAGCTGGACTCTTCCCTCCTAACTCTAAAGTCACGGGCGTTAAATGTTTTGCTGCTGCTTGATAAACTATCCTTCCAACGTTTACACTCCCGGTAAAGAAAATCTTATCCCACTTTAAATCCAGAAGTGCCGTTGTAGTTTCCACTCCCCCTTCCACAGAACAAAAGAAAGATTGATCAAAGTTTGAGTTGACAAGCTCAGCAATTATTCTGCTGGTTTCTGAAGGAACTTCGCTTGGTTTTAAAACTACAGTGTTTCCTGCTGCAATCGCAGCAATAACTGGAGCAAAAGAAAGTTGAATAGGATAATTCCATGCGCCAATTACCAAGCATGTTCCCAAAGGTTCAGGATAAATAAAGCTTTTAGCAGGAAAATTAAGCAGATTTGTTCTTACACGGATGCGTTTAGACCATTTTTGAACTTTAGAAACAGCCTCGTCGATATCTAAGTACAGAAGCGATAATTCATTAGTAAATGTATCGAATTCTGATTTCTTAAAATCTTTATAAATCGCCTCATAAACTTTTGACTCATTATCTTTCAAAACACTTTTCAATTTCTTGAGTTGCTTTACCCGAAAGTTAATTTCCTTTGTAGCATTGGTGTTAAAATAAACATGCTGAGCTTTAATCAGATCTTTTAATTGTGATTGTTCCATCTTTTAAATTTAAGATTAATTAAATAACAACACCAATAGTAATGTTGTTCATTTACTACATTAAGAGTAAAATACACAAATCCTTAATCATTCCTTTTATTATATTTGTATTGACTTAAAAATAACAAGTCATTGCATGCAAAAGAAATTTCTCAGTAATCTTTTTTTCATCATCTTGTTGAATGTACTCATCAAGCCATTCTATATTTTCGGAATAGATGTTCAGGTACAAAACATTGTCGGATCTGAATCCTACGGAATGTATTTCGCTTTGCTGAATTTTTCATTCTTATTCAACATGTTTTTGGACATTGGAGTCACTAATTACAACACCAAGAACACTGCTCAACACCCCAATTCCTTACAAAAATACATAGGCTCTTTTTTAGGATTAAAACTGATGCTCAGCATACTATACATTTTTGTCACAATTGGATTTGCTTTAATAGTTGGTTATTCAGATAAAGAAATGTACCTGATCGGTTTCTTTGTTTTCAATCAAATTTTGGCTGGACTTATCCTCTACCTTAGAAGTAATTTTGCGGGATTACATTTATTTAAAATTGATGCTTTACTTTCCATTCTTGACCGTTTACTGCTCATTATTATTGCTTCAGCTTTAATCTATGGAAACTTCACAACACAAGCTTTCAAAATTGAATGGTTTATATACGCCCAAACTTTTGCTTATGCTTCAACTTTATTAGTAGGTCTTGTTCTTACAAGATTAAAGATTGGGAAATTACGTTTGAAAACTAACAAGGTTTTTTCTATTGCAATACTCAAGAAAAGCACCCCCTTTGCGGTATTAATACTATTAATGATGTTATATACACGAATGGATTCGGTAATGATTGAAAGAATGTTGCCCAATGGAAAAGAGCAAGCTGGAATATACGCACAAGGATTTAGATTGTTGGACGCTGTAAATATGTTTGCTTTTTTAGTTGCCGGGATATTACTCCCTGTCTTCTCTCGATTAATCAGTGAGAAAGTTTCAGTCAAACCAATTCTTCACGTGGCAAGCAAACTACTTACTGGAATAGCAATCATTGTAGGAGTAGGATTGGCAATTAACTCTGAACTTACCATTTCTATTATTTACAAAAACAATGTAGAAGCATCAAGCAAAGTCTTCTTCTGGCTAATTTTAAGCTTTATACCCCTGTCTATTTCTCATGTTTTCGGGACACTCTTAACAGCAAATAACAGTTTGCGTTTACTCAATAAAATGGCAATTGTAGGAATTGCATTAAATATTGGTTTAAACTTATTGCTAATTCCAATTATGGAAGCCGAAGGAGCAGCAATAGCTACTGTAATAACCCAATCTGTTACGGCATTGGTCCAATTAGGACTGGCAATGCGCGTATTTAAGTTTACAATTCATTGGCCCACAATCACAAGGTTAATACTTCTTATCACAGTATTTCTATTTGCTACAATTTTGTTGAATCAATACTATGGAGAAGTATGGAGTTTACTGTTTACCATCCTGTTTGGAATCGCACTATTGTTTTTCTTAAAACTGATCAACATTAAGGACTTACTGGCCTTATTGAAGTCAAAAGCTGAAGCTTAAGCCCTAATTTGTCGGACTTTGTGTACAGGAGTAAAATCATCAATCTCTATACTATCCCAACCTTTCTTATTGAAATTCAAAGTATACAACATCCCTTGCTCAGTTGAATAATATTCAAAATCTTCGCTTAAGTCAATGGAAATCCCCTGACTATTTAACTTTGCGAAAAGCTGATTGAGTTCTGTAGGTCCTAACATTAGAATTGTTTCAACAAACACTTTGTCTTGTATGAATTGAACTTCAACTTCAGCCAATTGAGTGCGCTCTTCGATTTGAATGTGTTGGATCGTCATATTTTTAAAACTATTTTTCATAACTCTTGTTTTTAATTACATGACAAACTTACACTCGCAGAACGTAATCTATTTACGTAGTGATTTAAAAGCAGCTTTTCTTTATATTTTCCTATAGATTTTATATCTTGCCCTTACACAAAACATATGCACTTAACAGATAGAAATAAGTAAAAAAAAACCAATGAAATACGAAAGAATAGACAAAAGATTATTTGAGAGAAACCGTGCGAAATTCATAAAAAACATGAAGCCGAATACTTTAGCTGTATTCAATTCTAACGACATTTATCCTATAAGTGCAGATAGTTCAATGCCATTCGAACAACACAGAGATATCCTTTATCTTTCTGGAGTTGATCAAGAAGAAAGCATTTTAGTTTTATTTCCAGATGCATCAAATGAGCAGCACCGTGAAATTTTATTTTTAAAAGAAACCAATGAGCACATTGCTGTTTGGGAAGGTGAAAAACTTACCCAAGAAGCAGCTTTTGAAACAGCCGGCATTAAAACAGTATATTGGTTAGACCAATTTGATACAATATTTAAAAGCTTAATGTCTGAAGCTGAAGGGATTTACTTCAACACCAATGAACATTTGCGTGCCAACACTGAAACACAAACACGTGAAGATAGATTTATCAAGAAATATAAAAAGTTATATCCAGCACACCAAGTGCATAAAAGTGCGCCAATTCTACACGCTATTCGTAGTGTAAAAGAAGATATCGAGATAGACTTAATGCAGCAAGCTTGTGATATTACTGAAGCAGCTTATAAACGCGTTTTAAAATTCATAAAACCGAATGTTTGGGAACATGAAATCGAAGCTGAAATAATTCACGAATTCATTAGAAGACGTTCTGATGGATTTGCATACACACCAATTATTGCGTCAGGTAAGAATGCTTGTGTTTTGCATTATGTTGAAAATAATCAACAATGTAAAGACGGTGATGTGATCCTAATGGATTTCGGTGCCAAATATGCAAATTACGCTTCAGACCAAACACGTTCAGTTCCGGTAAGTGGACGTTATACGGAACGTCAAAAAGAAGTTTACAATGCTGTTTTGCATGTTAAGAAAGAATCAGAAAAGCTACTTGTACCTGGAGTTTTAATTCCAGAATACCACCAAGAAGTTGGAAAAATCATGGAAGAGCAGTTAGTGAAAATTAAATTACTTGATAAAACAGACATAAAAAATCAAGATCCAAATTGGCCTGCTTATAAGAAGTACTTTATGCATGGAACATCTCATTTTATTGGACTAGATACTCATGACTCAGGCTTATATCACAAACCAATTCAAGCAGGAATGGTGTTCACATGTGAGCCAGGTATTTATATTCCAGAAGAAAACTTAGGAATTCGTTTAGAAGACGATTTAATCGTTCAAGAAGGAAAGGCTCCTAAAAATATGATGACTGGTTTACCTTTAGAGGTTGATGAAGTAGAGGATTACATGAACAGCTAATGGAAAAAGATCAAATACTCAATTACAGGATAGTCGGAGAAGGCTATCCTGTTGTTTTTTTACATGGATTCTTAGAAAGTAATGCCATGTGGGAAAATGTGCTTAAGGAATTACCGAAAACACAAGCCATTTGTATTGAACTTCCAGGACATGGAGCATCACCTTTACTTGAGGAACAGTTAAGCCTACCTTTAATAACCCAAGCCGTAAAATCCACAATAGCATCTTTACAGGTTCAACACTTCTCAATCGTTGGACATTCTTTAGGAGGATATGTAGCACTTCATCTTGCCGAAGAAATAGATCTGAATATTGAAAAAGTTGTATTGCTGCACTCTCATCCCTGGGCAGATTCCGTATCGAAAAAAGCAGATCGCAATAGGGTAGCCAAAATTGTTAACTACAGCAAGATTTTATTTCTAAAAGAAGCAATTCCGAGCTTATATCACAAACCAGAGCGATTTGAAACACAAATTAATCATCTTATTGAGGAGGCATACAAAATGAGTGAAGATGCAATTACACAAACGTTATTTGCAATGCGAGACCGTGAGGATAAATCTTTAACGCTAAAGAACTTAGCAGAAAGAGCATTAATAATTCAAGGTGAATTCGATCAGTTGATAGATGCACAAGACATGGAGGAAATAACTGAAAATACAGGGAATATATATCACCTTATCAAAAACATTGGTCACATGGGACATGATGAAGCTCAAGAAAAAGTCATCACCCTACTTGCGATGCTCGGGGAACAATAAAATTATATGTAAAGTGATGGTCGGCGTTAAAAATGTCTAATTGAAAAATGCTCGACGATTCAGAGAAAGGCAACTCAAGTTCTATTTCTGTTTCAAAAGTTCCTTTTGAAACAACAGAACCATCTCCTGAAGAAACAGCATAGTTATAAGAGACCTCAGTATCAAGTCTGATAATCAACCTATTAAACTCCAAAAAAGCATATGGTGCATTAGCACTTTTAGGATTTGGTATCAGTATTTGTGTTTGCTCTCTCATTCCATACAAATGTAGCAGGTGTTCCTGTCATTCGTACTTAAGACTTCATAAATTAGACGAAATTACAATTGATGAGGATGAAAATCCATTATTCTACTTCGTATTAACAAATCAAAAGCCGTTTTAACAAAAAAAACGACTTTTAATTCCCATTGTCGTTGAAAATCCATAAATCTAAGCTTTGTAATCTACTGTATTGATTTTTCATTTCTTTATATTTTAATATTCACTTCTAATATAGACTTTATAGAAGGCAGAGGAGTTGTTAAAAACCTTAACTCCCCTAACTATTGATTGATTGGGTTGTTTTGATAATCAAGCTGAATACTCAGGTAAATCAAAAAGATATAAGAAGACTGATAAGTAAGAAATATAGCGTACAGAAAATAAGAGAAGCTAAAATTATTCTTATTTTAGTTCAAAACAAACAAGATGATATTACGAGCAATTATAGTTGATGATGAAGATTTAGCCAGAAAGAACCTTGCAATCATGCTAGAGAATTATTGTCCAGAAATTGATGTCATCGGAGAAGCCGGCGATATTGATGAGGCAGAAAGCATCATTAAAAGCGCTCAACCAGATGTTGTCTTTTTAGACATCAGAATGCCAAGCGGCTCCGAAGGATTTGACCTCTTAGAGCGCTTAGAAAACCGAAATTTTCTCGTTGTATTTGTAACAGCTTTTAAAGATTACGCTATTCGAGCTTTTCAAACAAATGCAGTTCATTACATCTTAAAGCCTATTGATGAGGAAGACCTTAGAATTGCTGTTGATAAGTTGATCGCAACAAAGGAAACCTTTACAAAACATCCTGAAAATTACGACAACTATTTCAACGCACTTCAAAACTTGGCAGACCGTTTAATTCATAACAAGGTCACAAATCGAATTGCCATCTCCCATACTAAAGGCGTTAAAATAATTGAGGATGACAATATAGCCTATATTGAAGCCAGTGGTAACTGTTCGATGATTTACTTTAAAGATGGTACAAGATACCTCGATACCCGAACTTTAAAGATTTATGAGGAGATATTGAATACGAGTAAATTTTATCGAATTCATAAATCTTACATTATTAACCAAGACATGATTAAGGAATACATCAGCGAAGACGGATATTCCGTAATGTTAAAAAATGGAATTGATCTTCCTGTGGCCCGAAACCGAGTAAGTGCATTCTTAAAAACCATTAAAGGGAAATAATGAGGTTCATTGTACTTTTGTTTTTCTTATCCTTGTGTTCAGGAACACTGTTGGCCCAAAGGTTCTCCTTTATTCAATACAATACCAGTAAAGGACTACCACAATCTCAAGTGAATACAATTGCACAAGATGAATCGGGATATTTATGGATAGGAACTTACGGAGGGCTCGCACGATTTGATGGGGAGAATTTTAAAAACTTCGGGAGAAACAATGGTCTACTTAACAATAGAATTACAAAGGTTAAAATCTTAAATGGTGATTTATACATTGGTCACCCTCAGGGTATCTCTATAAAAAACAAGGACAATTCCTTTATCTCTATCTCTTACTCAAATACAGAACTTCTTGAGGATGTCTCTGGATTTTCAATGATTGGAACCACCATTTACATTGGTACAAATGGTGGTGGCTTATTCGCGCTGGATGAACAAAATAAAGAACTAATTCCAATTAAAGACAGCCCTTTAAGAATTAGAGATTTGGTTACGATAAACGATAAAATATATTTAGCAACCCGTACAGGACTATATTCTTTTGATGGAAAAAAGAGTGTGTTAATTGACAACACCACTGACATTTCTTTCTCTGGTCTAAATAAAAATGGAAAGGAAGTTTTTGCAACTTCTTATAACGGCACACTTTATAGAATAGATATTAATAAGGAAAAGGTAACTCCAGTTTTATCAAATGAACACTTGCTTTTTCGAAATGTAATAGTGGATCATAAAAACCACAAATGGATCAACTCGAGAGATGGAATCTTATTAGTGAAAGAATTCGATACTTTACAAATCACTGAGGCTTTGGGGCTACCCAGCAATGATATTGACGAAATATTCGAAGATTCAGAAAACAATATTTGGATAGGAACCAATGGGAAAGGTTTGATTCGATTCACCGATGAAATATTCACTTATTACAATGAAAGCAGTGGTTTCCCAAGTGATTTGATTATTGCAATGGATATAGATTCTGAAGACAACAAATGGATTTCTACGATAGATCAAGGGGTTTTTAGAGTTGAACCATCTGGTAAAATCACCAATATTGATTTTATATCAAGTTCAGTTTGGCAAATAATTAGTTCTGACGACCTCGTGCTCTTTGCATCGAGTTTCGGTCTTTTTACTTATGACTATACCCAATTCAAGAGCTACTATAAAGAAGATACTGATTTGCCATCAAATGGAATAAAAGGAATTCACCATTTAGATGACTCTACTTTTTTCATCAGCACAACAGAAGGGGGAATTCTATTTGATAAAATCAAAAAGAAACTAAAACACGCTAATTCAATTCATAAACAAATCAAAAATGTTAGAGATTTTGAAGTTGATAAAGAAATAATTTACGCTGCAGCCTCCAATGGGATATATACAATTAAGAAAGACAGCATAAGTTTAAAACACTTTGACTCTGGTATAAATTGTATAGAATTAGATAATAAGGGCAATTTATGGGTAGGTACAGAAAACGGATTATTCATTCTAAAAGATGAGCAATATGAACGGCTATTTCTAGAGAAAGAAGAGGGTTTGGAATTTGTTAACTTCTTACAGAAATATGACACCATAATGTTTATTGGGACAAACAATGGTCTTTACGAAATAAGTATTGGTCGCCGTAACACCTATCACTATGGAATAACTTCTGGGCTTATAGACTTGGAAACAAACCTTAATTCAAACTACCTGGAAGACAATAGATACTTGTGGTTTGGAACAGCTTCTGGATTAATGAAAATGGATTTGCACCTCAGGACTTCTTTAATCAAGAACATTAGTCCAAAAGTCCAACTCACCAGCATCATGGTCAACAACAAAGAAATCAGTCAAATAGTTGTTAATTCATTTAATGATTTTAAAAATGAACAAGCCTTAAAAATTAAGTTTGCTGATAAAAACATTTCCTTTAAGTTTGATGGTATCTACATGACCAATCCTGGAAGTTTAAGGTTCAGTTATTTTCTGGAAGGATTTTCAAGTGAATGGACACGTCCAGCAAAAAACTCAACTGCAAACTTTACCAATTTGCCTCCTGGAGAATATATTCTAAAGTTTAAAGTCAATAATGGCATCAACATTACATCAGACATTTTCATCATTCCTTTAGAAGTACTCCCTCCATTTTACCGCAAGTGGTGGTTTTATTTAATTATTGGTGGATTAATTACGTTAATAGTAATAACATTGGACAAAGCGAGAACAAGAAGATTAGAAACCAAAAATTACCAATTAAAATTAGAGTTTCAGAACAAATTATCAAAATTAGAGCAGCAATCATTAAATGCCAGTATGAATCGGCACTTTATTTTTAACGCACTAAATTCTATTCAATATTACATTAATATTTCAGACAGTAAATCCGCCAACAAATACCTATCAAGATTTGCGAAATTGATTCGTAAAAATCTGGACAGCTCTTACCATGAAGATGGAATGGTTGCTTTATCGGATGAAATTGATCGATTGAAGCTTTATTTAGACTTGGAAAGCATGCGTTTTGCTGATCGATTCGATTACATTATCCACATTGAAGATGAAGTTGAAACAGAATTATTAAAAGTACCTGCTATGTTTCTCCAACCATTTGTGGAAAACAGTATTATTCATGGGGTACTACCTCTAAAAGACAGAAAAGGGAAGATAGAAATTATAGTTTCAGATCATTTTGATCACATTAGAATTGAAGTAAAAGACAATGGAATCGGAATCTCAAACTCTCAAGGGACTAAGAAAGTAGATCCAGATAATCACCGTTCACAAGGGATGATGATCGCCAAGCGCCGCATAGAACTGCTACAAAAAATATCTGAACGTTCAATTGAAATGGTAGGACCCCATCAAATCAAAGAGAATGACAGTTTAATCAACGGAACGGTTGTAACCTTCAAAATAATGAAGCAATACTTTGGTTAACTGACTAATTGTTATATATTTGATTATACGATTTATAAACCCATCGTCATGAAAAATTTCACTTTTATAATTATTGGTCTCTTTTTATTTACAATTGCAAGTTGTAAAAAAGAGGATATTAAGCCAAATAACACGGAGCAAGAGTATACTGATGATATTCAAAGAACGAATGTTAACCCGAGAAATAAACCTATTATTAATAATAGCATTCGCACGGCCACATCAGAAAAAGAAACAAAAAACCCTGATACTACAATTACAATCACAGATCCTAATAGAGACGAAGATGATCAAAGAAAATCGGGAAACAGAACTTCTAAATAAGTAGATTAATATTACAACATTAAGGAAAAGCCATTCAAATGAATGGCTTTTTTAATTGACATAGAATTGGATCAAGACTAATTGTTGGGGATGAGGTATTCAAGTTACAATTCATATCATTTATAAGCATATAATCTCAGTGGGATGACATGTAATAGGGATGGACGTGAGTCATTGGTTATTACATGTCGCTCCTCTGGAGCTAGTAGAATAAATACACTTTTTCATACATTAGTTTTATTAGATTCTAAAAAGAGACAAAATTCTTGGCTAAATTCTTATAAAATCAATTGAGAAAGGAACCAATCCCTCCAACTTTTGAGACTGATCCATAGAATTATACAATTATTTTTGTTATTTCCCATTTCATTTGATGATTCATTTATTAACAGGTCAATAAACGGAATGACCACTTCAAGATCTATTCTTAAACACTGCAGTTATATGACTTATATTGGTTAAGAACAATAACACAAGCAACATGTCAAAGACAGCTTCTCCTTCATTATATGAGCTAATAAAAAGCTTAACCAAAAGTGAAAAAAGATATTTTAAAATTTACGCCTCTCGCCATACAATAGGAGAAGTTAACAATGGAGTAAGAATATTTGACTTTATCGATCAGCAAAAAGAATTTGATGAAACTGCAATTCATACACACTTTAAAGGGGAAGCTTTTTTGAATCAATTTCCCATCACTAAAAACAGACTATACGAACAATTAATTAATGCTTTAGACGCATTTCATGCAAAAAACGACACAGATGCGCAGCTTTTTAAAATGTTGCACAGTGTAAAAATACTCTACAGCAAAGGTTTATATGACCATGCCAACAGAGAATTAGTTAAAACAAAACGACTTGCCAAAAAGCACAATAAAATCGCCATTCTTTTACAAATTTCAAATGAAGAAAAGCGATTGATAGAAACACGTGGTTATCAGAACGTAAATTTCCAGACCCTTGAAAAACTCTCTGTAGAAAGCAAATCATTAACAGAACAACAGGATTTCTACAACAGTTTATGGCATGTCAAAAGTCAATTGTTTATTCTTTTAAACCAATCAGGACAAGTGAGATCTGAAGATGACGTATTAGAATACAAAAGTGTTTTCGCAAAGTTTCAATCCATTCGACGTCCTAAAAATATTTCTTTTGAAAATCAGTACCTCATCAATCATTTTAAGGGGGCTTATTATTTTGCTGTTTTAGAACACGATCATTCATTAGAAGTGCTCAAAGAAAACCTACTTCTTTTTAAAAGCAATAAGGAGCACTTAAGTAGATACCCCAATCAATACTTTTCAATCCTTACCAACATTATACATTTAGAAGGTAAAAAGGGTAATAACAAAGAAATTCATGCTTATGTAAATGAACTCAAAGCCCTCCCCCACTTATTAAAATCAAACCTAACTAAAGACTTAGAAATTAAATTATTTTCGAGCATTAACAGTATAGAATTAAAAACACTTAATCATGAAGGACGCTTTGAGCAATCAACTGCATTAGCACCTGTCATAGAAGAAGGGATGCATAAATACGACACCGAATTGACCTCATCAAGAAAAGCATATTTAGCTTTTAATTTATCTATTGCATTTTTTGGAAAAGATGAGTTTAATCAAAGCTTGAAGTGGATTAATTTAATTTTGAACAACAAAGAGCTCGATCAAAAAGAAGACATTGTTTCATTCGCCCACTTAATCAATTTACTCATTCACTTTGAGTTAAATAACGACAAGCTCTTACCTTATGCAATAAAGAACACCAAGCGATTTCTTTCAAAACGAAAAAGGAAATTTAAGTTCGAAACCATTTTTTTAAAACACTTGACGAAAATATCAAATGCGCAAGACAAGTATGAGATTGAACAGCTACTGCAAAATATTGAGTCCGAAATAAGAACTCTTAAAGACGACCCATTCGAGTCTGTAGCATTTGAATACTTCGACTTTCATGTTTGGTTAATCTCTAAAATGAAAAACAGAGCTTTTCAAGTTGTCAAAAGAGAGGCTTATTTGGTGAAATCAGTATAATAGTTTTACCACAAGATAGGATTGCTCTTTTTCTCCTCACCTATAGTTGTCTCCTCACCATGCCCGGAATAAACCAAGGTGTCATCTGGCAATGCAAACATCTTTTGTGTAATCGTATGCTTTAATTGATTAAAATCTCCTCCAGGGAGATCTACTCGCCCGTAGCTTCCTTTAAACAATATATCTCCATTGATCACTAATTTATGATCTGGACTATAGAAAGCAACATGACCAGGCGCATGTCCAGGTCCGAAAATTACATGAAAAGACATATTTCCAAACTGTAGAATTTCACCTTCTTTAATAAAAACATCAGGCATCGGAGAATCTTCGAAAAGATTAAGTCCATACAATTGAGCACTCCTGCCTCCCATTTGTAAAGTAATTAAATCTGCTTCGTGCAAATATAAATCAACATCATATTCACGCTTAACAAAAGCATTCCCCATGATGTGATCTAAGTGACCATGTGTATTCAACAGTGCTTTCACCTTTAACTCATTTTTGCTGATATAATCTCTCAACAATTGACGTTCCTCTTCAAAATAACATCCAGGATCAATAATGACAACGTTCTTCTCATCATCTATTGCGAGGTAAGTATTTTCTTGAATCGGATTGAAGGTAAACTTTACTATTTTCATTTTATAACTCTTTATTGCAAATAAAAGCGATGTTTTACTTTATTCATAATTTCATGTCAAAATTAGCATCTTTGTTGCTCAAATAAACATTAAATTCGTAAAAAAGCGATTTCTATTTTATTAAGCCTCTTATTTTAGAGTTGAGGAAAATTCAATTCGTTATTTAACAAGAACAATACGCATACAAACAGTTAAGAAATGAGTCACACCAAACAAAAATTCGTTACAGAACAAGCCCAACTATTATTTGACAAAGTAGTTGGATACCGCAAGCATTTGCATATGCATCCCGAACTTTCATACGAGGAGCACAATACAATGCGCTACATTTCTGAGCAACTAACGAAAATTGGAATTCCTCATGAAACGAAAGTAGCTGACACTGGAATCGTTGCAATTATTCGTGGCGCTCACCACACAGATAGCCAAGCATGTATTGGTTTACGTGCAGATATTGATGCGCTTCCAATCCTAGAGATGAATGACATTCCTTATGCCTCAATCAACAAAGGAGTGATGCATGCTTGTGGCCACGATGTTCATACTTCGGTGCTTTTAGGTGCTGCAGAGATCCTATTTCAGATTAAAGACGAATTAAAAGACCCTGTAAAACTCATTTTTCAACCCGGAGAAGAGAAAAACCCAGGGGGAGCAAGCCTTATGATCAAAGCGGGATGTTTAAAAAATCCTGAGGTCAAAGAAATGTATGCTTTGCATGTTTTTCCAGACTTACCAGTTGGACAAGTGGGAACGAAAGAAGGATTATATATGGCTTCATGTGACGAAGTCTATATCGATATTATAGGAAAAAGCGGACATGGGGCAACACCTCACGAAACGATTGATAGTATTTTAGTGGGTGCAGAAATCATCACTTCGCTTCAACAAATTGTAAGCAGAAAGTGCGACCCAAAGATTCCCTGCGTGCTCAACTTCGGTCATTTCGAAGGATTAGGTACAACGAATGTTGTTCCTGAGAAAGTACACATCAAAGGAACGTTCAGAACAATGAATGAAGAATGGCGTGCTGCAGCGTTAAAACAAATTGTTAAGCAAGCAGAACTCATTGCTGAGGCACACGGAGCAAAAGCCATTGTTGAAATCAGTAAAGGGTATCCGTTTTTGGAAAATGATGTTGAGTTGACGAGAAAGTTTGTTCACAAAGCGAATGACTGGTTGGGTGAAGAAAATGTACATGATTTACCCATTCGATTAACAGCTGAAGACTTTTCATTTTATGCACAAGAAATCCCAACATGCTTTTTTAGAATTGGAGTTCGTAATGAAGAAAAAGGAATTGTACATGGCGTTCACAATGCACGTTTTGACATTGACCATGAGGCGTTGAAAATTGGAATGCAGATGATGGTTATGGCGTGCTTGTAATCAATTACGAATTATTCAATTATGAATTACGAATTTGCAGACGTACTTAATGTTCAATTACGAATAACTCAATTATAAATTACGAATTGTTTAATTGAAAGTTACGAATTTGTAGGCGTGGCAATAGCTCAAGCTTTTCTTTAACAACAACCTCCACCAGTATTTTCTTCTTCAACAGAATTACTTGTAAAAGGCACTTCTGTACCACAGTCCTCATAAATTCCATAATGCGTTGACCAATCCCCGAAAAAGTCAAAGTGTTTCGCATAGCGCGTATCACTTAACATTCTGTACGTATTTCCGCAAACACTCATAATCTTTCCTTTTGGAAATTCGTGATGATTGTCTAAGTTGAATGAATCTTTTTCAGTTGGAAGCGTTCCTTTATATCGCGCTGCCTGACCGTAATCCTCACAGTACTGCTCTAATCCTTCAATTTTAAACAAACGATACGTCACAGAGTAAAACTTAATGTTTCCTACTTTGTCTTCTAACAAATCGTTTTCAATTGTGATTGGCTCATCTTCAACAACACGTGGATCAGAGAATCCAGCTTTTCTTGCAGCCCCCATAAAATCATTCCAATACAAGGCACCACTTAAACACTCTCCCCAAAGGACTTGGTCGTTTTGCAACTCCTGAGGAATTCTGCGATCAGAATACACATCAGAAAAGTACATTTCTCCTCCAGGTTTTAATAGTTTAAAAGCATCTGCAAGAACTTTATCTTTGTCTGATGCAAGGTTAATCACACAGTTAGAAATAATCAAATCAAAAGATTCTGTTGCGAACTCTAATTCATCAAGACGCTCGATATTCCCCTTAACAAATTGAACGTTTGATTTTGCATACCCAAACTTCTCTCTATGGTATTCAAGGTGTTTATTGGCAACATCAAGTTGCTCTTCTGTCATGTCAACCCCAACAACCTCACCTCTTTCTCCTACCAATTGCGCTGCTATATAACAGTCGCGACCACTTCCAGATCCTAAGTCTAAAATACGCAATCCATCAAGTTCAGAAGGGATGGTTAATCCACATCCGTAATATTTATCTTGTACTTCAGCATGCACCTTTCTTAAGGCCTGCTTTATCTCTAAAGGAGGTGCAACTGCAGTGCAACACGCATTCGTTTTTAAATCAGATGAACTCTGTAATTCTTTCCCGTAATAATCCTTAACGCTATCGTGAACTGTTGACATGATTTTATGTTTTTAATTGGCCATTTCTGACATAAACTTGATGCGCATCAAACGCAATTCTTCTTCAGTATAATCCCCATCAAATTCATCGTATGCTTCTTTTAGTGAATCCGTTTCGGCTTCAGAGAAGTACTCATAAATCTCTTCTTGATTATCATCATCTAAGATATCATCGATATAATAATTAATGTTTACCCGTGTTCCAGAGCTAACAATCATTTCTATTTCATCAATAATTTCATCCATTGACTTTCCTTGAGAAGAACTAATGTCTTCCAATGGTAACTTTCTATCAATATTTTGAATTAACTGTACTTTTAGCCCTGATTTATTCACCAATGACTTAACAACTAAATCTTGTGGACGTTCGATATCATTATTCTCTACATATTCTTCTATAAGAGATAAGAAGGGAGCTCCATAACGTTTTGCCTTACCTAACCCTACTCCTTGAATATGGACAAGCTCCTCTTTGGATATTGGATACTGGAAAGACATATCCTTTAGGCTCGACTCTTGGAAGATTACGAAAGGAGGAATATCTTTTTCGCGGGAAATCTGTTTACGTAAATCTAATAATGCTTGATAAAGCACATCATCAAAAGCGTCTTTCATTCCGCCGCCAGAAACTATATCTCCATCCTCTTCTTGACCAGTGTAATCGTGTTCTTTAACTAAAGTAAACGAGTGTGGTTTTTTCATGAAATCATGGCCACGTTTTGTCATTTTAATTACTCCGTATGACTCTATATCTTTTGAAATAAGGCCAGCCACCAATGACTGACGTACTACAGCATTCCAAAACACTTTATCTTTACCTTTACCAGATGCGAAATGAGGCAAAAGGTTATGCTTATAGGATCTAATTTCAGTTATTTCTTCTCCATTCAAGAAAGAACAAATATGATTTGCACGTTGCATTTCTTTAAGCTCTACAACAGCATTTAGTAATTTCAACACTTCGTCTTTACCTTCAGTTTTTTCCTTAGGATTGCGACAGTTGTCACACTTTTCTGAACATTGTGACTCGTCATACTCCTCTCCGAAGTAGTGGAGTAAATATTTCCTTCTACAAATAGATGTTTCAGCATAAGAAACAATCTCAAACAATAGCTGACGACCAATTTCTTGTTCTGCTACCGGCTTTCCTTGTAAAAACTTTTCTAATTTCTCAATATCTTTATATGCGTAGAAGGCTACACATTCACCAACTCCACCATCTCTACCAGCACGACCAGTTTCTTGATAATAACTTTCTAATGATTTAGGGATATCATGATGGATAACAAACCTTACATCTGGTTTATCAATCCCCATTCCGAATGCAATTGTTGCAACAATAACATCACAATCCTCCATCAAGAAGGCATCTTGATGTTTGGCACGAGTTGTTGCATCCATTCCAGCATGGTAACCCAATGCATTTATTCCATTTACACGTAAAACTTCTGAAAGCTGTTCAACTTTCTTTCGGGAGAGGCAATAGATAATCCCAGACTTCCCTTTACGCTTACGAATATATTTTATGATTTCTTTTTCGACATCTTTTTTGGGACGTATTTCGTAGTATAAATTATCTCTATTAAAAGAGGCTTTAAAAACATCAGCATCAACCATATTCAAGTTCTTTTGAATATCCTGTTGTACTTTGGGAGTAGCTGTTGCAGTAAGCGCGATAATCGGCACATCTGAGATGGCTTCGAATATCTCTCGCAAACGACGGTATTCAGGTCTAAAATCATGTCCCCATTCAGAAATACAGTGCGCTTCATCTATTGCGAAGAAAGAAATCTTTACAGAAGTGAAGAAATCGATATTTGCTTGCTTGGTCAAAGACTCTGGAGCAACGTATAACAATTTAGTTTTACCTGCTTTAATATCCTCTTTAACTTTCGTGGCTTCAGTTTTTGACAAAGAACTATTGAGAACATGTGCGACAGAATCGTCCTCACTTACATTCCGTATAGCATCGACTTGATTTTTCATCAAAGCAATTAGTGGTGAAACAATGATTGCGGTCCCCTCCGACAATAAAGCAGGCAATTGATAGCACATTGATTTCCCACCACCAGTAGGCATGATGACAAACGTATTCTTCTTATCGAGAATACTATTAATAATTGATTCTTGATCACCTCTAAATTGATCGTACCCAAAATACTTGCGCAAGGCAAGATTTAACTCAGAAACTTCTGCGACAGACATAATTAAATTGTATTTACTCTTCTAAATATACAAAATTTTAGCAATACGAATTTAAAGAATATCTAATAACTTGTCAAAACCTATCGGCATACAACATTCTCAATGGGATGAAAGCACGTTTATTGAGGACTAAACACTTGAAAGCTTGTGTTTTTAAAGATTTTTTAACATTTATCTATTTTTTTCTCTTGGAAATAATAAATAAATTATTGTAACAAACAAAAGAGGCGAACATCGATGTTCGCCTCTTTTGTTAAATTATACAGTCCATTGGTTATGGACAATTGCCTTAAGCAGATACTCGTTTCCGTAATCATGCTTTATTATTTCAACAACGAAAATCAAAGCATTCCAATCCATATAACCTTCTTCTGAAGGCGGATGGTAAAACTCAACAAAGGTAGCATTCGGATAAATTTCATGCATATTGTGCAATTCACTTCCATAAGCTTTTGGTTTATCCTCATAAACATTGATCTCTACTCCATCTGAATTGATTGGAAAGTTCAAGATGTATCTATTTAAATACTCTGGAGTTGTCATCAGGATAGAGTCACCTCTTCCGTCATAAATCCCCCAAAAATGAATATCATCATTAGGTGTTTCAATCTCGGCTATAGATACTTTTCTAAAATTTGCCTGATCAATATATGCATAAGGAGATAAAAGAATTTTCTTCTCTGCAAATTGATGAAACACTTCAAGATTACCTTCTCTTAACTCTTCCAAGCAAACTTTCGAAAACTCGACTTCATCCTTAAAGTTGTATGACAGACTTTCTTCGCCACCCTTTAAAACCACCTTATCATCAGCCGTTTGCCCTTCACTAATTGGATTGTTCTCACAAGAAAACAAAACCAAGCTAAAAACAAAAGTCAATCCCCAAACCCTATTCATACCTCAATAATTACTTCTTTATTAGCTTTTTGACTACCATACGGTTATCAATTCTCAACACTACGTTGTAAGCACCTTTTGCAAAGCCACTAACATCTATTTCGTTTTCTTCAGGACTTAACGACGCACTTATAATAAGTTGTCCTGTCATATCATACACCGCTACATTGGTTTTTGATTTTAAATCTTGGAAGATCACTTTATCTACTGCTGGATTTGGATAAATAACAATCTGTTCCAACTCATTAACACCTAACCCTACACTACCAGTGGTGTCCGGATCAACAATTGGAGTACCATCAACATATCGTTGTCCATTACTCGTTCTTGTAGAAACCAGTCCAGCACCATTCTCAGCTTTCACAGTTATAAAATACATTTGATTGTAAACTGGAGTAGTAAGCATATGAGAGATTGTCGCTCCGACACCATTACTGGACCACGGAACAATATCATCCCCACCAGCAACTGTACCTATCGCAACTTTATACTCGGCAATACCTGAGTTTGGATCATTCGCTGTTCCCCAGTTACCATTAACAACTGGTTGAAACGTAGTATCGATATCCGCACCTGTTCCATCATTAATTATCAAGTCCTTTGGAACAGTCCAATCAACATCAATCATTTTTGTCTTAATTGTTGAAATATTAAAAGCATTGTCCTTTAAAATTGACTTCACACGTCCAGAACTGGTATTCGGATCAGGATTCTCAAGTCTAATGTCATTTCCAACTGTTGGACCGACATTAATATCTGCGGCCGCATTGGCATAACGAGAACGATAAACTGTAAAGTCATCTACCTCCATGGTTGCATTACCTGAGCGGAATGAAACGTGAGTACCCGTCGAAATTGGATCCGGATCTACATAAGAGCCGACCAATCTATCATTAATATACACTTGCATCTTTCCAGATACACGGTCAAAGCTCATTTTAAAGTCATACTGTGTATCTGCGTTTATTGTTTGTGACACATCAAATACAGGCGGTCCGAATACATTATTCTGAACTTTATAGAACTGCACTCTGTTATCATCTACCCTAAACCAAATAAAGTAAGAATCTCCTCTTTCAACACCTGTTGGATCACTACACAGAATGTACAACCCTCCTCTTCTATTTGTTCCTGCTCCACCAAACTTACCCTTCCAATTGAAGAGGTAGTTATTGGATAAATCATGATTTAACGGCATGTGTATATTGGTATTATGAATCGAAGCATCTGTCTGCACAAGCTTTCCGTTATTCAAACTCCAAGAACCATTCTCGATAATCCAATTTTGATTCAAAGTTGTCCCCTCAAATCCGTCATAAATAAATCCTCTGTTGTGATTTGCTGTCCACTTTCCATGCGATAAGTATCCCACATGATAAAGTGCTTTTTCAATTCCTGAACCTCCTACCTCATCTGCATCAGTAAATGAAGCCTGGAAGTTACCAGTTTTCCAACCTGAAGGCACGTTAATCAATGTTGACGGCGCTATATTATCTGCTGGAGTAGGTGGGTCTGGAGGAGTATTTGGTACAGATGTATAACTAGCAACCCAACCTGGCTTTACTGTTGCACAATCTGATCTAAATTCCACTAACAACTTACCAGTTGTAGAAGTTACTGAACCTGGTCCATTCGTACCAGTATACTTACCAATCAAACGAGAATTTGTGGTAGCACCATCATAAATTAGCATATAATCCCAGTTGGCCTCGATATTAAAACTCGTGAAATTCAAAGTTACTGACCTTACATCCGCTGGTGCAAACAACCATAATTTTCTTTCATCATTCCCATAGTTCCCACTTGGTCCTCCGGAGTCATAAAAAGTTCCACTCGTGCTTGTTATTGTACTCATAGGACCGCTACCGTTCACTAATTTATAGTATTTCTCCCAGTTCCAGTAACGCCCTGGATCTGTGTGATTTTGATTTGCAAAATGTTGGTGACCTTTAATACGAGTACACGCACCCAAAACATTAATTCCTGCACTAGCAGCACCATAATAAGTTCTTGTAGGCTTAAGTTGAGGATCATGATTTTTTGTAGTAATATGTTTGGTCAATGCTGCAGATGTTTGATACATCGCATTGGTGTACCAAGAGGCAGAAGTTACATAACCTTCATGTTCATATCCAATAGAAGTTGTGTTTGAAGATCCAATATGCCAACCTCTCTTATACTCTTCAAGCATTTGAGTTATTTGACCATCGCTTGATCTAATCACATAGTGATAGGACACGTTAGAACTACAGTTTCTAGCCCAGGAAATCGTCCCAGCATAACTACCTTGTGCTGTATGAATTGCAATTGTTTGTACTCTTGCACCACCTCTTGAGTTATAATTACAAGACGGAGTTGCACTCCATAAAGCTGGACCATAACCAACAGATTTAACTTTGTACTTTGAATTAGGTATATACTCTAAACCATTCTCATTTTTAATTCCTGTTTCTGTAAAAGTCACTTGAGCAGAAGACAAAACCTTAACGTTTGTAGCTCCAAAAACCTCATCTAAATTCAATTCCATTTTAGCAAATGAATACCTCCGCGCAAAGTTTTCATCATTCAAGAAACGCATCAGCTCAAACACTTGCGCGTCTCTTGCATATAAATTCACACGCCCAGAATCTGGAATCTCAGACAATTGAATGAACACTTTATAAATACGCTCATTTTCTGGCATATCTGAATTCTGCAAGTACAGACTTTCAAAAGCAGCAGCATACGCCATTATCTGCTTTGAGACATCGCCTTTTTGCTCCGCTACAGAAATCTTAGATAGGTGTGCGATAAGCTTACCATTTTCTTTAAAATAATTTGCTCCATTATCAAAAACACCCATGACTCCATAAGGAAGAGGCATCCCCATACAAGAAGGAGCATAAGTTTCATCAATATTCTCCATGTGTGTTCTTGTCCAAGAGACGGTTTCTAAAACTCCACTCGGCACAGCTGGATGGGCTTGATAAGCCTGATTAAAAGACAAACTTTGTCCCCAAATAAAGAAGGGAACAAAAAAAAGTAATAACAAAACACTCGTTTTCATATTGTAGTTTAAATATAATTAGTGCCGTTAAATTAAAAAACATATTTGTAATAATGTGTTAATTTTTCACGAAACTTTTTATTAGAAAACAGAAAAGAACCTACAAGCCACTAATAGTCAACATCTGCTGTTTTCATTAAAAAAGGAGAGATTTTAAAAACCAGAGTATTGATCTAATAAATAGGGATGTAATAGATTAATTTTAGCAAAAATTTAGTTTAACAACTCATATAAAGTAGAGTAATCTTCGTTCAACCCA
>Ga0209075_1000779_pt1 | contig 30698 bp, 26 predicted proteins | sample Stecom2011_FD_187523 | JGI IMG/M metagenome (GOLD analysis project Ga0209075, IMG submission 187523) | Agricultural soil microbial communities from Utah to study Nitrogen management - Steer compost 2011 (SPAdes) (version 2) | ecosystem: Environmental > Terrestrial > Soil > Agricultural land...
TTGGCCAAAATTTTGGACAGGCAGCAAGGTCTTGCCGCGCTTGAGCTCAATATATCCTGTCCCAATGTGAAAAAAGGCGGAATGGCTTTTGGGGTCATACCGGAGACAGCGGCGTTAATCACCAGACTGGTCAGGGAAGAAACTTCATTGCCGGTATGGGTGAAACTGTCGCCTAATGTCACCAATATTACGGAAATTGCGGCGGCGGTTGTTGAAGCGGGCGCCGAAGTTATAAGTCTGGTTAATACCCTTGCCGGTATGGCGATTGATATCGAAAAACGCCGGCCGGTCCTGGGCAATATATACGGAGGACTATCCGGGCCGGCGATAAAACCCGTTGCCCTGCGCATGGTCTGGCAGGTTTACCGGGAGACAGCGGTTCCCCTGGTGGGAATCGGAGGAATAACAAACAGTCGTGACGCCTTGGAATTTATCATGGCCGGCGCCTCGGCGGTGGCGGTGGGAACAGGGTTTTTTACCGACCCTTTTGTGCCGCAAAAAATTGTGGCCGGGTTGCGCCGTTTTCTGGTAAAAAAACAGGAAAAGAGTATAGAAGATCTCGTAGGCGCGGCTCATAGAGAAACATAACAGAACAATGGGAGGTAAACCGATGCTTTCAGAAGAGGAAATCATGGAAATTTTTCGGGAAACCAAGGTCTGGCAAGAAGGACATTTTTTACTTACTTCGGGACGGCACAGCAACCGTTATATTCAATGCGCCAGAGTCCTCCAATATCCCCGCTTTACAGAAAAGCTTTGTTACGAGTTGGCCAGAAAATTTAAGGGTGAAGAGATAGATGTTGTCGCTGCTCCGGCAGTCGGGGGAATTATTATTGCCTACGAAGTGGCCAAAATTTTACAAACCAGAGCGATATTTGCCGAGCGTGACAACGGGAAAATGATCTTCCGGCGGGGTTTTGAAATTGACGATGATGAAAATGTCCTGGTGGTAGAGGATGTAATCACCACCGGCGGATCGGTTCGTGAGGTAATAAAAGCGGTACGTAGAGCCGGAGGGAACCTTAAGGGGTTGGGGGTTTTTGTTGACCGCAGCGGAGGAAAGCTATCCTTTGACACGCGCGTGGAGTCTTTACTAACAGTGAATGTGGAAACATATACTCCGGAGAAATGTCCTTTATGCCGGGAACAGGCGCCTCTGGTAAAGCCGGGAAGTAGAAGTCTAAATTATAAGGAGAGATAAAAATGACACCGCGTGTTGGCATCGTCCTGGGCAGTGACTCCGATCTGGCAGTCATGGCCAAAGCAGCGGAGATTTTGGAACATTTCGGGGTGGATTGTACGGTAAAAATTCTTTCCGCGCACCGGACACCCGGTGATACCATGGAATTTGCGAACTGTGCGGAAAAGAACGGGTACAGGGTTTTGATCGCCGGAGCCGGCATGGCCGCCCACCTGCCCGGTATTCTGGCGGCGCATACCAGCCTGCCGGTAATCGGGGTGCCAATTGCTTCCGGTGAGCTGCGGGGTGAAGACGCCTTGTTTTCCATGGTACAAATGCCCCCCGGTATTCCCGTGGCCACCGTAGGAATTAACGGGGCAAAAAACGCCGCCCTCCTGGCCGTGGAAATGCTCGCTCTTTGCGATCCTTTGTTAAAGAAAAAGTTATACGTCTACCGCCAAAACATGCAGGAAGAATGCAGGCGAAAAGAGAAAGATTTGGCGAAAAAGGGTTACCGGGAATACTTGAAAAACAAGGACAATTAATTCTCGAAGTTGAAGCTGCTTTGGCCAAAATTTGTCCCGGCGGAAAGTGTGCTCCAAAGAATGTGCCCGGGATTGAAGAAGCCTGGCCTGTCGACAGATTAGTCCGAAGGACGTTTACCGGGAAGGATGGATCTTATTTGTGACCGGTGGGAGGAATTTATCAACCGTCGGAAGAAGTAAATAAGTTTGTCGGCGTGTAAACAATAAGAGTACCGAACGGTAAAAAGATATTGATACATGCATAGAAGGGATTTTGAGAAAATGAAAGAAAGAAACCGGGTTTATTCTGGTAACGACGATAAACCTAAAGAGGCTTGTGGAGTTTTTGGTGTTTACAGTACTCAGGAAGAAACCAATGCCGCGGATTTGATTTATATGGGACTTTATGCCCTCCAACACCGTGGGCAGGAGAGTGCGGGAATGGTTGTTTCCGATGGGCAAGGTATGAAAGCGCATAGAGGTATGGGTTTGGTTTCCCAGGTTTTTGACAGGGATTCCATTTGTCGCCTGCCCGGTAGAACCGGCATCGGCCATGTGCGGTATTCCACCACCGGCGCCAGTTACCCGATAAACACCCAACCGTTGATGGGCCGGTGTTCCAGGGGGTTTGTGGCCGTGGCCCATAACGGAAACCTGGTCAACACAACAGCGCTTGGCCGGGAGTTGGTGGAGAAGGGTTCAATTTTCCAAACCACTACGGATACGGAAGTGATTTTGAACCTGCTGGCCGGGTTCAGCAAAGTACCTTTGGACGAAGCGGTGGTGCAAACGGCGGAAAAATTGTCCGGCGCTTTTTCTTTGGTAATAATATCCGGCGACACGCTGATTGGAGTGAGGGATCCTTACGGCATGCGCCCGCTTTGCCTCGGCAAATTGGATGATATATATATCTTATCCTCGGAAAGCTGTGCCTTTACCAGTCTGGGGGCGAAATTTGTCCGGGACGTACGGCCGGGAGAGATTTTAGTAATCAACCGGGAAGGGGTGCACAGTCATAATTTAAAACCGGCGGAAAAAAAAGCCCTTTGCGTTTTTGAATATATTTATTTCGCCCGCCCGGACAGTGTTATCGACGGGTTGAATGTTCATCAGGTCCGTAAGGAACTGGGGCGGCAACTGGCCAAGGAGTTTTCAGGAGAAGCCGATGTAGTGGTTCCAGTTCCGGATACCGGAATTTCTACCGCCTTGGGTTTTTCCGAAGCCGCAGGAATTCCTTATGACATTGGGTTGATCAAAAATACCTATGTGGGACGCACCTTTATTCAACCACGGCAGGAAATGCGGGATTTGGGGGTACGGATAAAGCTTAGTCCGGTGGAGAAGGTTGTTAGTAACCGGCGTGTGGTGATAATTGACGACACCATTGTCAGGGGGACCACCAGCGCCAATATTATTCACCTGTTACGGGAAGCGGGGGCGCGGGAGGTACACATGTGTATCAGTTCTCCACCGATTACTCATCCCTGTTATTACGGGATTGATACCTCCGTACGAAAAGAACTAATCGCATCTGATCATACAGTAGAGGAGATTCGCCGGTTTATCGGCGTCGACACTTTGACCTATCTTTCGGTGGCAGGATTACAAAAGGCCGTGCAACAAGATCTTCATTGCCTGGCCTGTTTCGGCCGGGAATATCCTATTTCGATTTCACCGGATGACAGCAAGCAGGAGGAGGAATAGTAGAAATGAGCCTGGATTACAAAAACGCGGGGGTGGATATTGACGCCGGAAATGAAGCGGCGCGAAGAATTCGCCGTCATGTCCTGAGCACCCATAATTCCCTGGTCCGGGGAGAAACGGGTGGTTTCGGCGGTCTTTTTTCCTTTCCCGGCAGTGATTATAAACAACCGGTGTTGGTCGCCAGTACCGACGGGGTAGGGACGAAATTGAAAGTGGCTTTTGCCATGAACAAACACGACACTGTTGGTTATGATCTGGTCGCCCACTGTGTCAATGATATCCTTGTTCAAGGCGCGGCGCCCCTTTTTTTCCAGGATTATATCGGGATGGGGAAAGTTGATCCTGTTGTCATTGAAAAAATAGTTTCCGGTATGACTACCGCCTGCCGGGAAACAGACTGCGTGCTTCTGGGCGGAGAAACGGCGGAGATGACGGATTTATACCGGCCGGGAGAATATGACTTGGTGGGGACGATAGTCGGGGTGGTGGAAGAAGAAAAAATCCTTCCCAGCCGCCGGATTTCAGCCGGCGATCTCCTTTACGGGCTTGCTTCCAGCGGCCTGCACACCAACGGCTATACCCTGGCCCGTAAAGTTTTTTTTGAGGTCCTAAAGAACGATACCGGTACCTTCATCCGGGAACTCGATAAAACAGTGGGAGAAGAGTTGCTCACCTCGCATCGTTGCTACCTTTCTGTTTTAAAGGAAGCGGTTGCCGCGGGAATGGTTAAAGGCCTTGCCCACATAACAGGCGGGGGGTTTGTGGATAATATCCCCCGCATCCTTCCGGAAGACTGCCGGGCGGTGATTAACAAGGGTTCCTGGCCGGTGTTGCCCGTTTTTCAACTCTTACAAGAAACAGGTAATATTCCGGAACAGGAAATGTACCGTACCTTTAATATGGGAATCGGCATGGTCTGTATCCTGGCTCCGGAAAAAGAAAAAGAATTCAAGGCTTTATTGGCACGTGACGGAGAAAAAGTTTATTTTCTCGGCAATCTGGAAAAGGGTTCCAGGAATGTAGTCTTTGCATAGACAGTGGAACCGGTTGCAAAACCAAAAGAAGACGAACAGGAGTGATTGCCATTAACGCCAAAAGAGTGGCGGTTTTGGTTTCCGGAGGAGGCTCCAACCTCCAGGCTTTAATTGACGGAATTGAAGAACGGCAGATCCCCGCGGAAATCGTTTTGGTCGCCGCCAACAAGCCGGGGGTTTTCGCTTTGGAAAGAGCGGCCAAGCATAAAATTCCCACGGCCGTTTTTCCGCCCGAGGATTTTTACAGTCCGGAAGAATTTGGGCGCGCGCTCTTGCACTTGTTGGAAAAAAAACAGGTGGACCTTGTCTGCCTGGCCGGGTTCACGATAATTCTTGCCCCCGTTTTTTTGCAGGCTTTTCCCAACAAGATTATTAACATACACCCTTCATTGTTACCGGCTTTCGGCGGCCGGGGAATGTACGGAATTCATGTTCACCGTGCAGTTTTGGCTTCAGGAGCAAAATATTCCGGCGCTACTGCGCATATCGTAACCACCGAGATTGACAAAGGTCCTATTGTCTGCCAGGATGTTGTGCCGGTAAAAGACAATGACACACCGGAAACCCTGGCCGCCCGGGTGCTTAAAACCGAACACCGGATTTATCCCCGGGCATTAAAGCTAATGGCGGAAGAGGCTGTTGAGATAGACGGATTGCGTACCAGGATTAAAGAGTATTAAAATTTTCCCAGGTGAAAGGGGGCGTACCATTGCTTGATGTGAATGTTATTAAGCAAGTTCTTCCCCATCGCTATCCTTTTTTACTAATCGACCGTATAGTAGAACTTGAAAAAGGCCGGCGGGTGGTGGCTGTGAAGAATATTACTCTAAATGAACCGTTTTCCCAGGAATATTTCGGGGGATTATATCCAATGCAGGGTGTTCTGCAAGTTGAAGCAATGGCGCAGGCGGCGGCTTTTCTTATCCTTGACATTGACGCCAACAGCGGAAGAATAGCCTATTTTTCCAGTATCGACAAGGTAAGGTTTAAAAAACCGGCGCTGGCCGGAGATCAATTATACATTACCGCGGAATTGATCAGGCTTAAATCCCGGGCCGGGAAATTCAAAGGCGCCTGTTTTATAAAAGACAAAAAAACTTGTGAAGCCACTTTTACTTGTATGACCCCGGACCGGGCGACCGGCTTTTAACCAACAATCCCTGTGGAATATGTGGTCCGTGGCTACCCGGAAAAAATATTTCGAGGCTTATCAACGACTGATAAAAATTTGACCATTCGTATTTACAGAGGTGAAGAACATGCGGGTATTGATTGTCGGTTCCGGCGGACGTGAACACGCGCTGGCCTGGAAAATTGCCCAAAGTCCACGGGTAAAGATGCTATTTGTCGCTCCGGGAAACGACGCCCTGTCCTTCCTGGCGGAACCCGTTGATGTTGGGGCAGGCGGCGTTGAAGCCCTGGCGGATTGGGCGGAAAAAAATAAGATTGACCTGACGGTAGTGGGACCGGAAATTTACCTGACTTTAGGGATCGTTGATACTTTTGCCCGCCGGGGACTCCCTGTTTTCGGCCCGTCCCGGGCGGCGGCACGCCTGGAGGCCAGCAAGATTTTTGCCAAAGAAATTATGTCAAAATACAAAATACCCACCGCTCCTTTTAAAATCTTTGACCGGCCGGAACCGGCCTGCGAATACATCAGGTCGCTGTGTGAACCGCCGGTGGTGAAAGCCGACGGGCTGGCCGGCGGAAAAGGAGTTATTGTCCCCGGTACTCCGCAGGAAGCGGAAAGGGCGGTGCAAAAATTGATGGTCGAGAAGATTTACGGGGATGCCGGGAATCGGGTGGTAATCGAAGAGCGTCTTACCGGTGAAGAAGTTTCGTTACTGGCGGTCACCGACGGGGAAACAGTTCTCCCCCTGGTACCGGCGCAGGATCATAAGAAAGTTTTTGCCGGCGACAAGGGACCCAATACCGGCGGAATGGGCGCTTACGCCCCGGCCTCCATCTTAACTCCAGCTTTGCTTTCCGAAGTAAAAAGAACAATTTTGGAACCGGTTATCCTGGGAATGAAGGCGGAAGGTCATCCCTATACCGGAGTTCTTTATACCGGTCTTATGCTGACGAAAAACGGGCCGCAGGTGGTGGAGTTTAATGTGCGCTTCGGGGACCCGGAGACGCAGGTAATCCTCCCTCTTCTGGAAACGGACTTGATCGAATTGCTTTGCGCGGCTTGGGACCGGAAATTGCCGGAAGTTTCCCTTTCCCGGAAGGAAGGCGCCGCCGCTTGTGTTGTTTTATCTTCCGCGGGTTATCCCGGATCTTACCGGACCGGGATGGAAATTACCGGCGTGCCGCACGTAGAGACCATGGACAACGTGCTGGTTTTTCATGCCGGAACAAAACGGGAAAACGGCAGGTGGAAAACGGCGGGGGGAAGAGTCTTGAACCTGGTGGGCCTGGGCTCCGGTCTTTCCGAGGCGCTGGCTACAGCTTACCGCGCGGTGGACATGATTCATTATACCGGTTGTCACTACCGTAAGGATATCGGTTGGAGGGAAATATCCCGGATAAACGAGAGAAAATTAAACGGGGGGGAAAAATCGTGCCTAAAACAAATTTTCCCAAAGGGTTCTTTTTCTTAAAGAGAAGGATTTTCCCTCTCGCCAGCGAAATCTAACTCAGGTTCATTATCGCGGATTGTTGTTAGAAAAACGGATTTTTTTCTTAAAAAATTAAAATAATATATTGCAAACGGACCAAAGATAACAAAAGTATGTATAGAGGAGAAAGAGGGGATATTCATGTGGCAGCTATTTTTAAAAGGCGGCCCGGTGATGTACGCGTTATTATTATGTTCTTTAGCGGTGATTACCATTGTTATTGAACGTTTTTGGTTTTTTGTTAGTCATCACGGGGATCTCGATGAAATAAAACGAGTGGTTTTTCGACTAATGGAAAAAGACGCTCCTCTTGACGCCATACAGTATCTCCAAAGATTAAACCATCCTGTGGCCCGGGTACTCCAGGCGGGGTTGGTTTCTTACGGTAAGGATATTAATTATGTGGAGCAAAATTTGCAAGATGCCGGAGAAATGGAGATCAAACGTATGGAAAAAGGATTGGGGCTTTTGGACAGTATTATTACTGCCGCTCCGCTGTTGGGACTTTTGGGAACAGTGCTGGGGATCATTCAGAGCTTTCATATTCTCTCCGCCGCCGAGGGGTTGCCTTCTGCGGCGGCCATGAGCCAGGGGATCGCAGAAGCGTTGATCACCACGGCTACCGGTTTGCTCATCGCCATTCCCAGCCTGTTTATAATACATTGGTTGAGTAACCTGGTGGAAAAAAGAGTTCAACAAATGAACCAGTTCACCAAAGAATTACTGGAGAGTTACAGAAACAGGGGGCAAAAAACATGATGTTTCAAAGAAAACCGCGCCGGCCGAAAGTGGAGATTATCCCCATGGTTGATGTTGTTTTCTTTCTCCTGGTCTTTTTTATGTTCTTTACGACTTTTCGCACCGCGGTCTCCGGAATTCCCATTGAACTCCCTGAATCCAAACAAGCCGTAGAATTGGAACAGGAAAGAGTGGTTGTTACCATTAATTCGCAAGGACAAATTTTTTTGAGCGACCCGGCGCCTCTTTCCCTGGAAAGACTCGTCGCCGCTTTGGAGCCGATGGTCGCCCGGAATCCCAATTTGTTGGTAATACTTAATGCCGACTCGGAGGTCAGGTACGGAAGATTGATTGAGGTCATGGACGTTGTTACATCGACCGGAGTTACGCTCCCGGCGCTGGGAGTGGAAAAGGAAAGAGAACGAAGGTAATTGAGCCGTTTGCCTCTCATGACTGCTGTGAGTTACCGACGATTACGGGAAAAACTAAGGGGGATATTGGAGTAATGGATAAACTCCACCCAAAAGAGAACTTGCGCTATTTTTACTCATTTCTTCTGGCTTTGGGGGTACATAGTCTTTTGCTGCTTTTTAGCTACGGGTCGTGGGGAGTGCCCGGAGGAGAACAGATGAAGGTAATTCCGGTTTATTCGCAACTGGTTGAAGTGGAAACAAAACCCCCGGTTGCTCCCAGAACACAACCGGCTCCGCCGCAACCGCCACCGGTGGAAGAAAAAAAACCGGATCCCCCGCAAAAGGAGGAAGTAGAGACCTTGGCCCAAACTACCGAGTTAACACAGGAAGAACCGGCTTTCCGTGAGGTACCGCCCCAGGAACCGGAGAGAGAAGAATCTGTTCCTCCCTTGCCAGAGGAAAGAGAAGATCCTGTTGAGCCGGAGGAAATCATTGAAGAGGAAGTACCGCCCAGGGAAGAATTGGAAGAAACAGAGGAGGAAATCCCGGTAGAGCCGGAAGAACCGCCGTTACCTCCCCTCGGGGACGGCAGAGGAATGTTAGCATCCTACCTTGTAACTTACCATAAAGATCTGTTGCATGAAGGAATCGAGGGAAATGTACGGCTCAATGTCTTTGTTGCCGAAGACGGTAGTTTTTTACGGGAACCGGAAATTATTGTTTCTTCCGGTCACACCCGCTTGGATGAACACTGCCTGTTGTCTGTCAAAATGAATTGGCGATTCAGACCGGCACCCAAACCCTATAGAGTAGTGGTCGAGGTGAGTTTCTTAAAAACCGATCCCCAGCCGCAAATACGTTTTCTCGGCGAGGCTGCCTATTATTCTCCAGAAGGGGGAGATATTGAATGAAAAAAATTTTAAACACCGGTTTTATTCTTTTTTGGGTTTGTTTCCTGGCTGCCGGAGCTTTTGCCCTGAATACGGAGGAGACGGACATTCAACAAGACCCCGGCGCCCTTGTCGGCGATACTGAAAGCGACCCGATTCAACCCGAATACCGGCAGGTTCATCCCAACCGTCTAGTCCTGACGAACGAATATATTGCCGTTGCAGTCAACACTTCTCCCGACGGAACCGGGAGAATAGGGATGAAAGTCACCGGCGGCGATCCTTATCGCGAAGCTGATGAAGACCAACCTTTAATCTACGGTTTTGAAAATCCCTGGACTTCCTATACAACTGTACGAATTGACGGTAAAGACTTTATTTTCGGCGGGCATACCAGAAGACGTTCGGGAGGCGACGGCGAGTTCGGCCTGATTACCGCTCCGCCGGCTTTTGCTGAAGAAAAAGATACGATCAATATGACTTGTCGCTTCGGAATGATCGACGTAAGACAGGAAGTATCGGTGGTCGAGAGTACCACGACCATGCTCCCTGATACCGTTAAAATACAATACACCATAATAAACAGAGACACTGACCCCAGAAAAGTTGGACTGCGGGCGGTAATCGATACTATGCTGGGAGAAAACGATGGAAATCCTTTCCGGTTGGGAGAAACAGCCATTGAGACGGATACTATTTTTTCTGGTGCGGAACTCCCCGAATTCTGGCAGGCCTTCGACACCCTGAGGAATCCCCGGGTAATTGCCCAGGGAACGCTGAAGGGAAGAGAGGCCACTCCCCCTGATGCCCTGTATTTCACCAATTGGGGAACAGTAGCCGATCATCACTGGGAGGTTCCACTGGTGGAAGATCGTGATTTTACCAGAGCGGGTGAGTTTGAACTGGACAGCGCGGCTGTTTATAAATGGGAGCAGGCTGTTGTTCCTCCGGCCGGCACACATACTTACGTTCTTTATTACGGACTGGGCGGGGTTACGGTCAAACCCGGCGAATTGCAGGTTGGTGTAACTTCACCGGCGGAAATCTTTCTATTGGAAACCGAAAAGACTTATTCCATAGTAGCTTACATAGAGAACACCGGGGCCGGACCGGCAATCAATGCCCGTGTTCGTTTAAACCTGCCGCGGGGAATTACTTTGGCCGGTAGGAGACCGGCGGAATCTGTTTTGGGCAACATCGGCCCGGGAGAGATAGAACAGATTCTTTGGGAGGTTAAACCGGACGGCAGCACAACCGGTTCGTACCAATTTGAGGTGGTGGCCTCGGCAATTGACCTGCCGGAAAACCGGGCCTACCGGAATATTAAAATAATCGGTCCGCCCAAGTTAACGCTGGCGGTTAAATCACCGCCCGCGCTTACAGTGGAAAATGAAAAAATCGCCCCTGATCCTTATCCCCTGGAAGCACTAATAAAAAACACGGGGGAATCCACGGCTTACAGGGTGTTAGGCAGCCTGCAGCTGGGTCCGGGGATGGGGATGGCCCCCCGGGAGTTGCAACAGAAATACCTCGATAAACTGGCGCCCGGCGAAGAATACCATATGGTATGGCATCTAAAACCTGAAGGTACCGGAACCCGGACATTTCAGGGCATCCGGGTGGAATCGGAAGCAACCAACCCGGAAATGAGAATTGTCCTTATTGAACTTCCCGTGCTCACCCCGAAAATTCGCCTGGTTCCTATACGGGACGAATACCGTCCCGGAGATTACCTGGGAGTGGAAGTCCGGGCGGAAAACATACCCCTGTTAAACGGGGCTGGTTTTGACCTGGCCTATAATGCCGAATTATTACAGGCCGCGCGGGTGGAAAGAGGAGTCCTTTTTGTGGAAGACGGTTTATTCACTCCGTGGCAACCCGGGGTAATTGATGAGCAAAAAGGAAGAATAAGAATGATCCGGGGAGAAAGAACAACCCCCGGGCGAACCGGTATTTCTCTGGCGACGGTGTTTTTCCAGATTGGTGAGGAACCCGGCGAAGCGCTGATTAGGCCGGAAGAGATTAATCTGTGGAGCAATGAAAGCAAAATCCCTGCTTATCTGGTAGAAGGTCTATTGATTAGAATTTCCGAAGAGGGAGGGGTTCAAATTGTTACGTTGCAGGTGGATTAGAAGGAGTGTTTGCCTGACCATTGTATTTTTGTTTTTGGCGGGAATCCCCGTTTGGGGACAAATTGCCGACGTTCCCCCCGGACACTGGGCATACCAGGCGGTAAAAAAATTGGTGGATGGAGGATACCTTCAACTTTACGATGACGGGACTTTTCGCGGAAGTTATCCGGTGGACCGTTTCACTCTGGCGACAGTGGTTTCTAAACTCCTGACGCAAACAGGGGAAAGCGGCGTGTCTGTTGAATTGGACGATATGGAATTATTACGGGCCCTCACCAACGAGTTTCGCAGTGAATTGGTTTTACTGGCCGCCCGGGATGAAGAAACGGCGAAAAGACTGAGTACAGTAGAAGAAAAACAGCTGGTTTTGTCGGAAGATTTAACCAAAAGCACAACTGAGCTTCGGAGAACAACCGCGGAGCAACGCCGGGCAAGTGAAGAATCCCGCCGGCTGATCCGCGAAAACTATGAGGCAATACAAAAATTGGCCGCCGAAATTTTGGAGGAAAAAAGACAATTGGAAAACTCTTTACAGGTTTTACAAAAAGATACAAAAGATCAAAAGACAATGAACCAAAGACAGGATGAAGATTTGGAAAGACTGCGTAACGAGTTGGCGCACCTTCGCCGGGATATGGAGGCGGAACAAAAAAGAAACCGCAATTATATGATTTTGGTGGGACTGGCCGGTTTACTGGCCGGGTACAGTATCACCCAGTAATAAGTTTAGATAGAAAAAGAATTTGTCGAAAAAAATTGACAACACTTTTTTCCTCGTTTATAATACAGGGGTGATATTAATTGGAGACTTTATTGAAAGTCGACATTTCGCCGGTCAAAAAGCAAACCGGCGGAATACTTGAAATTACGGAAAATATTCGTCTTCCTTCATCCGGGAAAGTGAATTTCCCCCAACCGGTGACTGTTCACGCACAAATAACCCGGACTAACGAGGGATACTATGTAACCGGGAATATAAGCGGCGGATACAAGACGCAATGTGACCGTTGCCTGGAGATGATTGAAAGAGCACTGGCGGTAAAATTTAATGAAAATTTTCTTTCCCACCGCCGGCCGGAAAAAGAGAGCGATGAAAAAATTGCCGGTACTGAAGAAATCGACCTTACGGAAACCCTGTTGGAAGCCGTTACTTTAACATTGCCCATGAAACACCTGTGTTCACCGGATTGCCGGGGCCTGTGTCCGGTGTGCGGAAACAATCGCAATCGCCATGACTGCCGTTGCCGGGAGGAAGAGCTCGATCCCCGCCTTGCCGGGTTGGCGGAATGGAAGAAGCAACAAGGAGGTGGAACAGATGGCTAACCCCAAAAACAGGCATACCCGTACCAGAAGAGACTTACGCCGCACCCATTGGAAACTTAAATTGGAAACAATAGCCCGTTGTAATCATTGTCACGAACCGAAATTAGCCCACCGGGTCTGTCCCAACTGCGGTTATTATAAAGGCCGCCAGGTAATTAAGGGGGCGGAGGAAAATAAAGGGAAAAAGGTCACATAAGACCTTTTTTCTTTGCCAAAGCTGTCCGTGATTAATAGACTTGTCATTGACATTTTATACCCCTGGTTTAATATATAATTAAATATATAGATGACAGGCGTTACTTTTTTTTAGCCATTTTGAAGGGGGGGTAAGATAAATGCGGATTGCTGTGGATGCCATGGGCGGTGATTTTTCTCCACAAGAAGCTGTGCGTGGCGCCGTTTTAGCAGTGAAAGAAAAACGGGTTCATATTATTTTAGTCGGGCGGGAACAGGAAATAAAAAAGGAGCTTTCCGGCGCCGCTTTTCCGGAAGGACTTATTTCCGTTGTCGATGCCCGGGAAAAAATTGAAATGTCTGACCACCCGGCCACTGCGGTCAGGAAAAAAAAGAATTCCTCCATTGTAGTGGCTAATCGCTTGGTCAAGGACGGAAAAGCCGACGCTGTTGTTTCCGCCGGCAATACCGGCGCGGCCATGGCCGCTTCTCTTTTAAATTTGGGGCGGATTCCGGGAATTGCCCGGCCGGCGATTGCCGTTCCCATGCCAACCTTAAACGGCACGAAAGTACTGTTGGACGCAGGGGCCAATGCCGACTGTGATCCCAAGGATTTATTACAGTTTGCCTTAATGGGAACAGTATACGCCGAGGCGGTGTTGGGGTTGGTTAAACCGCGGGTGGGACTCTTAAGCATCGGAGAGGAAGAAACAAAAGGAAACCGGCTGGTTTTGGAAAGTCACCAGTTACTAAAGAAAAGCAACCTGAATTTTATTGGCAATATCGAGGGAAAAGATATTCCGGTGGGCCTGTATGATGTAGTTGTTTGTGACGGTTTTGTCGGCAATACCGTTTTAAAACTGGTCGAGGGTGTGGCCGGAGCGCTGTTTAAGCAGATTAAAGATGTTTTGCTAAGTTCGCCGCGGACCAAAATCGGCGCTGCTTTGATAAAGCCGGGTCTTCAATCTCTGCGCAGTAAACTCGATTACACCGAATACGGTGGAGCTCCTCTTTTGGGAGTACGGGGAATAACCATAATCAGCCACGGGCGGTCCCAAGCCAAGGCCTTCAAAAATGCTGTCACTTACGGAATGAAAGCCGTAGAAGAAGATCTTATCGGCAAAATCCGCCGGGCTGTGGAACACAAACCGGAAAAAAAGAAAGACAAATCCTAATATGGAAACTTCCTGTAAAATAGGAGGAAGCTGACAAATGACAATGCAAACCCCGGTTTTTCTTTTTCCCGGGCAGGGTTCCCAGGTGGTAGGAATGGGACAATCCTTTTATGAGGCAAGTGAAGAAGCTGAGAATCTCTTTTGTCAGGCAGAAGAGATTCTGAATTTACCCCTGCGGCGTTACTGTTTTGAAGGGCCTGCGGAAAAACTTAAAGAAACCCGCATTGCCCAACCTGCTATTTTAACAGTAAGCTTTATTATCTCTCATCTTTTACAAAACGAAGGGATTACTCCTTCCTTGGTCGCCGGGCACAGCCTGGGAGAGTATACCGCCCTGGCGGCTGCCGGATCACTGTCATTTAAGGAAGCGCTGCTTCTTGTGCAAAAACGTGCGGAACTTATGGCTTCAGTACCCGGAAACGGGGGCATGGCGGCTGTGTTAAACACCGATCCGGAAGTCTTGCACGCTATATTGTCGAAGTATAAAAAAGAAGGTGTGCTTGAACCGGCCAACTTCAATTCTCCTTCCCAAGTAGTTGTCTCCGGAGAAAAAAAACTCCTTGTCAGGCTGGTGGAGGAGATAAATAAGAATAAAATAGGAAAGGCTGTGGTCCTTAAGGTCAGCGGGGCTTTTCATTCCCGGATGATGCTCCCGGCGGCGGAGAAGTTCCAAAAAATACTGGCAAAAACTACTTTCTCCCCCCCGGCTGTTCCTTTGGTGGCCAATGTTACTGCAGAAACAGTTGTTTCGCCCGCAGAGATTCCCGGTTTATTGGCCAAACAGCTTTACTCACCGGTCCTGTGGGAAAAGTCATTACGCCGAATGAACGAGTTGGGCGCCGGGTATTATCTTGAACCGGGGGGGAAAGTAGTAACCGGCCTGGTTAAAAAGACATTACCGAAGGTAAAAACAAACCCCGTTCTCGAAATGGCAGACTTCAAAAAAGTACTTGCAATTTTAAAGGAGGTTTAGTAATATGAAATTAGCGCATGAGGCGGCTTTAGTCACCGGCGCCGCCCGTGGAATCGGCCGGGCGATTGCCACCGTCTTGGCGGAGGAAGGCGCCGCCGTGGTCTTGGCGGATCTTCTTCCCGAAGTGAAGAAAACCGCCGCCGATTTACGGGAACAAGGGCACAAAGCATTTGCCGTCACCGGTGATGTCGCCGACATAGGAGACGCGCAGCGGCTGGTCAAGGAAACCATCGAAAAATGCGGTAAATTGGATATTCTGGTCAATAACGCCGGTGTTACCCGGGACAATCTTTTACTCCGGATGACGGAAGAAGACTGGGATAAAGTGCTCGCCGTCAATTTGAAGGGTACTTTTAACTTGACAAAGTCGGCATTAAAGACTATGCTAAAGCAACGGTCCGGCAAAATTGTCAATATTGCTTCCATAGTCGGCGAGACCGGCAATACCGGACAGGCCAATTATGCCGCCTCAAAAGCGGGAGTAATTGCGTTTACCAAAACCATGGCTAAAGAACTGGGGACCAGAGGAATAAGGGTTAACGCTGTAGCTCCCGGATTTATTCAGTCGCAAATGACAGAGGTCTTAACGGAAGAGGTTAAAAACAATCTTCTCCGGCAAATACCTCTGGGCAAATTAGGTTTGCCGGGGGATGTCGCGAAAACTGTTGCTTTTCTGGTTTCCCGAGACGCCGAATATATTACCGGCCAAGTATTACGGGTGGACGGCGGAATGGTAATGTAAAACAAGTAATTTTTTGTCCAATATTTTAACCAAATTTTATCCCAGGATATGGATTAGTGGAAGGAGGTGACATAGTGGATAACGCGTTTGCCAAAGTTAAAGAAATTGTGGTGGAACAATTGGGTGTTGATGAACAAGAGGTAACAGAAAAGGCCTCTTTTGTCGATGATTTGGGCGCCGATTCCTTGGATATTGTGGAACTCATTATGGCTCTTGAGGAAGAGTTCGACATGGAGATTCCGGATGAGGATGCCGAGAAAATTGCAACTGTAGGGGATGCGGTGAAATACATTAAAGAAAACACTCAATAACCTCCCAATTTTTAGAAAGTCCCGGGACAGACTCGGGACTTTCTTAAAAAATAACCCTTTATTAATTGCCCCCCGCCGGAATTGGTGGGGGACTTCATAATAAAATCAAGGTGAGGTGGGAAAATGAAAAAAAGAGTAGTCATCACCGGGCTGGGATTAATAACCGCTTTGGGAATGGATGCAGATACTTTTTGGTCCGCAATTACCAGCGGCCGGTCCGGTGTTTCCCGAATAAACGCTTTTGATACAACCGACTATGCGGTTAAAATCGGGGGAGAGGTCAAAAACTTCGACCCTTCCGGATTCATTGACAAAAAAGCAAGACGCAGAATGGACCGGTTTGTCCAATTTTCGGTGGTTGCCGCATTAAAAGCTTTACAAGACTCGGGGTTAAGGATTAATGAAGAAAACGCCTCCCGAGTGGGAGTGATTTTGGGTTCCGGAATCGGCGGTATGCAAACCATGGAAAACCAGTTTAAAGTCCATTATGAGAAAGGGCCCAAACGTGTCAGTCCTTTTTTTATCCCGATGATCATTGCCAATATGGGCGCCGGACAAGTTTCCATCTATACCGGAGCCCGCGGGCCCAATTTTACTACGGTTACCGCCTGTGCCGCCAGTGCTCATGCCATTGGCGAGGCTTTTCGTGCCGTTCAGTATGGAAACGTCGATGCCATGATAACCGGTGGTTCGGAAGCCACCCTCACCCCTATTTCTTATGCCGGGTTTACTTCTGCCGGAACGCTTTCCAAGCGCAATGATGAACCGGAGAAAGCCAGCCGTCCTTTTGATGCGCATAGAGACGGGTTTGTAATGGGGGAGGGCGCTGGAATCATAATTATTGAAGATTTGGAAAAAGCCCGGGCACGGGGGGCAAAAATATACGGCGAAATAATTGGTTATGGAACCTCCAGCGACGCCTATCATATGACAGCTCCGCATCCAGAAGGCCTGGGCGGATTGGAAGCCATGAAAAAGACCGTTCAAGACGCCGGCCTCAAACCGGAACAAATCGATTATATTAACGCCCATGGAACTTCCACCAGTCAGAATGATAGGATTGAAACGTTGGCTGTGAAGAAACTTTTTGGTAATCACGCCAATAAACTGGCGATCAGTTCCACCAAATCGATGCTGGGACATCTCTTGGGCGCCGCCGGCGGAGTGGAAGCAATCATTACCACCCTGGCCTTAAAAAACGGGATTATTCCGCCGACAATCAACTATGAAAACCCGGATCCCGACTGCGACCTGGATTACGTGCCCAACAAAGCAAGGAAACAACAATGCAATTACGCGCTTTCCAACTCATTCGGTTTTGGCGGACACAACGCCTGTTTGGCTTTTACCCGGTTTGACCGGTAAATGCCGGGCGACAAGAGAGGAGATTTAATATTGCCACCCCCCCGGGATTACCAGGAACTAGCCGCAAACTTAAACCTCTTTCCACAGGAAACAGTCCTTTTGAAACAAGCCTTGATTCACCGTTCCTACAGTCATGAAACCGGGGAAAAATCCAATGAACGATTAGAGTTTCTCGGTGATTCCGTCCTTTCCCTGGTGATAAGTGATTACCTCTACAAAAAATTCCGCCGGCGGTCGGAAGGTGAATTATCCAAAACCCGGGCTTTCCTGGTCAGCGCCGCCACCTTGGCCCGGGTGGCGGCAAGGCTGGACTTGGGCGAGTATATTTTTCTGGGAACAGGTGAAGAAAAAACCGGCGGACGAAAAAAAGAGGCTTTAGTGGCTGATGCTATGGAAGCTTTAATTGCCGCGGTTTACTTACAATGCGGGTGGGAAAAAGTAAAAGATTTTATTATTAACAATTGGACACCGGAGATTGAAAAGTTGCTGATTCGCGGGAGAGAACCTTTGGATCCGAAAACAAAGCTTCAAGAGTTACTCCAAAGCAAAGGGAAAACCCCCCATTATACTTTGTTCCGGGTTGAAGGACCGGATCACGATCGCCTTTATACAGTAAATGTGTATTACCGTGAAAAAATAGCCGGTACAGGAAAAGGAAGAAGCAAAAGAAGCGGAACAAGAAGCCGCCAAGGAAGCTTTACGATACCTGCAGAATATTTTGTTGTAATGAAGGAATTTTCCGGTAGTTGTGTAATTATTAGAAAAGATAGAAAAACACCCGGCGATAACTGTTCAAAAGAACAAGGGGGAGGTAGACAAATTGGAGGTACTAAAAGTTTCAGCAAAATCCAATCCTAAATCCGTGGCAGGTGCTGTAGCGGCGGTGGTAAGAGAAGAAAAAAGTACAGAAATTCAGGCTATTGGCGCCGGCGCCGTCAACCAGGCGATAAAGGCAATCGCCATTGCCCGAGGGTATGTGGCCCCCAATGGGATTAATTTAATTTGCATTCCTGCTTTTTCCGAAGTGGAAATTAACGGAGAGGAAAGGACGGCGATAAAATTCCTTGTACAACCAAGATAATTGGGTGGTTGTTAATTTTTTTAAACAGGGCCTTGATTTTTTCAGGTATAAATGGGACAACCCGGCCATATATATTTACCAGATATGGTCGGGAGGTGTACAGTATGAGTCTTGCCAATCAAAAAAGGGATCTGGAGTACCTAACAAGAATCAGGATTTGTAAGGATGCGGAGGCAAAAGAAAATCTGGTCTGCAAATACCTGCCCATGGTGAAACATATTGTGAAAAAAGTGAATTTTTATTCCGGCGAGTATGAAGATTTACTCCAAGAGGGGGTCATCGGTCTTCTCAAAGCAATAAATAAATACAACTATGAACTTTATAATATCAAATTCAGCACCTTCGCCTATATTTGTATTTTGCGAAAAATTCATAATGCCCGAAAACAACTGTGGAATGCCAGAAATCGTCTTTCACAGGAGGCCGCTTCTTTTTACCATCAACTCACTCCCGATGAACCGTGGATGCTTTTGGATGTAATCAATGATTCATCCTTTGATCCGGAGAGGATTTTAGAGGAAAAACTGACCACCCTCAGACTGCATAAGGTACTGAAAGCCCACCTTTCACCTGTTGAATACATGGTGTTATTTTTTTATCTTGAAGGCCATTCCTGCCGGGAAATCCAGCAAAAACTCGGTGTCAAGGCCAAAGTGGTCGATAATGCCAAAACCAGAGCCCGAATCAAACTGCAACGGGTTATCGACCAATACGGTTCTTTACTCAGTCCGAAAATTCCTCTTAAAACCAGGAAACGAAAGGACTTATGCTTAAAAATAATATAAACACCAGGCAAACCCGGATCAGGGTGAGAAAAGCCTTTCCCGCCGGTCGCTTTCCAAGCAATAGTTGCCGGGGTCGTTTTGTCCATGCTGACCATCCCGGCGATATTTTTAAACCGGTGTTCTGACGGCCTGAAGTCCCAGACCGTCTTTTTTATTGTTTAATAATTGAACAAATATTTCCCGTCCGCTGTGGGGGATGGGCTCCATACCTGTTGCTCACGGTTTTTCTGGTTCTATCCCGCCTGCCCGGCCTGCCGTTTTCCACCTGGCTGCGATTTTCTTCAAGTCTTATGTAGATTGGCAGGAGTTTGAAAAATCATCTTGAATATCCAATATTAGTGTATCATTAAAAAAATTATAAAACTATTATCAGCGGGGAGGGGTGTTAATGGGTAAAAACGATTATATAAATCTGGATTCTACGAAGCAAACAATTCCGGCCGGGAGCCATACCTGTTTGCTCTACGAGGATGAAGCGAAAAAGAACGAATTTATTTTACAGTTTATATCCACCGGAATACAGAAAGGGGAAAAAGTGCTATGTATTACAGATTCTTTAACCAGAGAGGAGATCCTTGACTCGGTCGGTCAAGATGATTATATATCCGGTCATGTTCCACACAGTGGACTGATCGTGACGAACACCAAGAACATGTACTATCCTGATGGATATTTTTCTCCTGAAGAGATGCTACAGAGGTGGCGTCGATTAGCCGAAGAGGCCGTTGATGAAGGTTTTAGTATGCTCCGGGCTACCGGAGAAACAAATTGGTTGGCAAATGGCCTGCCGGGCGCGGAAAAATTCGTGGAGTATGAGGTCATGATCAACGGGTTTATTAAAGGCTATCCGGTAACCGTAATTTGTCAATTTGATACCAGATGTCTTCACGGCGGCGTCTTGATGGAGATAATTAATGTTCATCCCCTGTTGATTGTCAACGGGCAAATCATGCACAACCCGTTCTATTTTTCACCTGATACCAACCGGGTTGGCTTCAACCGCATAAAAACCAGGGCAAAAAGAAGGGAACAGACCAACCAAATTTCCACGCTCCTTTTGGCGGTGACCGGTATCTTGGAGATCCTTCCCACGCTCCGGAGAAAGGCGGAATTCACCGAAGGGATTCTCAGAACAGTATTGAACATAAAAAAATATCACCTGTGCCTAAAAAGGTATGCGGGTCAATCCTTTACCGGCCTTGATTGCCGGGGATGCCAAGCTCCCGCAAAGGGAGATAGTTATGACTATTATTCTTGTTCGCTAACCGGCAGGCCGGATTTGGTAGGATACGAAATCAAGACAGTGAATTTCTTCTTTGGCTATCTTTTGCTTTCGCGCAGGGAAGCCAATAACGATCTACCCTTAACGGCTTTGGTATTTAACTATTTGAATCTATTGGCCTTGTCCTTGGAAAATTCCCTACAAAAGGAACAATTACAGGCACTCAATAGGGATTTACAAGCGGAAATTACCGGTAAAGAAAAAATAGCGGCCTTACTTCGGCAGAATGAACAACGAATTAAAGCGATCATGAAGGGAACCGATGAGGGGCTTTGGGAATGGGATCTTTCCGGCGGAACAATTGAATACGACGAAAACTGGCAAAGAATTCTCGGTTATGAACCAGGCGAGATTCGGTATGATTACGAATGGTTTAAAAGAAACGTCCATCCCGACCACAGACTCGCTTTGGACAAAGCTTTAAAAGACTACCGTGAGGGTGGGCAAAAATACTACGAATTAGAGTATAAAATCAAAACAAAATCCGGGCGGTGGAAATGGGTCTGGACCCGGGGAATAACTCTGCCCAACGGTGAAAACACGCAACCGTTCAAGCTGACCGGAACCAATAGGGATATTACCCTGTACCGGGATACCCAAAAAGCCCTGCAGACATCGGAAGAACAACTTGCCGCCGAAAAAGAACGCAGCCAATTGCTCAAAATGCAAAAACTGGAGTCCTTGGGTATACTGGCCGGAGGGATCGCGCATGATTTTAACAACTTATTGTCGGCGATTCTATCCCGCGTTCAACTGGTCGTTTTAAAATTGGGTAAAGAGTCGGATGCAATTAAGGATTTACAAGCGGTGGAAAAAGCAACCCTAAAGGCGGCTAAACTGACCAAACAGTTGCTGGCTTTTTCCAAAGGCGGCGCGCCCGTTAAACAGGCGGCTATGCTTTCCGAGATTATTAAAGAGACTGCGGAGTTTGCTTTAAAGGGCACGCCGGTCAAAATTGAATATTTCTTATCTCCCGAGCTTTGGACGGTAGAAATTGATGGTGGGCAGATTAGTCAAGTCATCCACAATCTGGTGATTAACGCCCATCATGCCATGCCCGAAGGAGGAGTAATCAAAATCTCCGCACGCAACGAGGTTGTCTCTTCGAAGAACGAAATGATGCTCAAAATCGGTAAATATGTAAAGGTGGATATTGAAGATGAGGGCACGGGTATTCCTGAGGAGACCCTGACAAAAATTTTTGATCCCTATTTCACCACTAAAAAGTCGGGAAACGGTTTAGGACTTTCTTCCAGTTACTATATAATAAAAAATCACAACGGTTATATTGGCGTCCGGTCAAAGGTGGGAATTGGTTCAACCTTTTACTTTTACCTTCCGGCTTCACAACAAAAACTCGTCCCGGTAAAAAAAAGTACGAACCTTTCGCCGGATGGTAATGGGCGAAGAATACTGCTGATGGATGATGAACCCTTAATTAGAAATTCGGTTCAGGAGTTTCTGGAAAATTGCGGGTACAAAGTTTCAACGGCCGAAGAAGGATTGGCGGCGGTTGCGTTGTATAAGCAAGGAATAAAGATGTCCACTCCCTTTGATGTGGTGATTATGGATCTGACCGTCCCCGGAGGAATGGGTGGAAAAGAAGCGGTCAAACAAATTTTAGCAATTGATCCCAAAGCCAAGGTTATTGTCTCCAGTGGTTATTCTAATGACCCGGTAATGTCCGATTATCAAAAATACGGTTTTTGCAACGTAGTGACTAAACCGTTCAAGATGGAAGAATTGAGTGAGAAAATCACAAACGCGGTCCCGCGCGACGTAGATAAGACAACGGCCGTGGAATTCAGGCCTGTTCGAAACCGTGCCGTGTGCAACCGAAAATGAACCGTCGCGTTTTACCGGCAAAAATTTTCTTTGCCGACCCCCCCGAGTTCACTCGTCTGGCCTTCTAACTCTCCGACTCTTACATTGTCTCAGGCGCTACGCAGAAGTCAGACTTCAAGTGACGGGTGTTTTTTATATGAAAAATATGATAAAATAATGTAGTATGTAAGACGTGAAGGGGAGGGGCTTCATTGCACCTAAAACAAGTGGAAATTCACGGCTTTAAATCTTTTGCCGACCGGACCGCCCTGGCTTTTTTACCCGGGATTACGGCGATTGTCGGCCCCAACGGTAGTGGTAAGAGTAATATTGCCGACAGTCTGCGCTGGGTTATGGGCGAACATAACATTAGAAACCTTCGCGGCGCCAAACTGGATGATATTATTTTTTCCGGGAGTGAAAGCCGAAAACCGCTGGGCATGGCAGAAGTGACGCTGGTATTGGAAAATTCCGACGGCGCCCTGCCCCTTGATTTCGCCGAAGTGGCGGTAACCAGGCGGATCTACCGTTCAGGAGAAAGTGAATTTTCAATCAACCGTGCTCCCGTACGGCTGAAAGATATCCAGGAGTTGTTTTTTGATACCGGATTGGGTAAAGAGTCGTACTCCGTTATCGGCCAGGGAAAAATTGATTCTATTCTTTCCCTGCGCCCGGAAGAGCGGCGGATGGTTTTTGAAGAAGCCGCCGGGATTATGAAGTACAAGAACAAAAAATCCACCGCCGTGCGAAAACTGGTGGAAACCGAGAATAACCTCTTGCGGGTGCAAGATATTTTGGATGAGCTAAACAATCAAATCGGGCCTCTCGCACAACAGGCGGAAGAAGCCCGCACTTATCTGCAAGTCCGGGAAGAATTAGAGACGCTGGAGATAAACTATTCCCATAAACAGCTTGGTAAAATGCAGTTGGAATTGGAAACCTTGGCTGTTGAAGAACAGGAACTTAACCGGGGTTTGGACAACCTGAAAGAAGAAGAGAAAAATCTGGAGAACGAAACCGGAGAATTAAAAAACCGTCTAAACCAATTGGATGAAGAAAAAAACACCACTCAAGGCCGGCTTTTGGAACGCAGTACGGAAAAAGAACGGGCTTTAAGCGAACTGCATTTGCTGGCCGAGCGTCATCGTTTTCAGAAAGAACGTTTAACCGAACTGGAAACCCTCCTGGCGGAACAAGAAAAAAAGCTCCGGACGATTGCCGAAAAAAAGAACGACCTCAGCGGGCAGGTGACAGCGGGTGATGAAGAAAAAAACCGTTTGCTACAGGCGGTTAAAAACGGCGAAGAACAACTGATTCGTCAAGAATCTCAGATTAAAGAGGTTCGCGGGCGGTTGGAGGAAAAAAAAGACCATCTTTCCCGGGTATTAAAGAATTTATCCTCCATAGAACAAGAAATAAACGGGATAGAGGTACATAATGAATTCCGCCGGGAAAAAACAGCGGAACATCAAGAAAATTTGCAAGACTTGGACGCCGAGTTGGTTGAGAACGAGCAAAAAAGTTCTTTGCTGCAGGCGAAAATAGATGAAGTCCAAAAGAATCTCCAAAAGATGGAAGAAGAAGGAAAAAACCTCCGTTCGGAGTTGGAAAAGAACCGTTCTTACCTGAAACAGCAGGCGGAAAAGAATCAGGAGTTCCGGGACAAAATCCGCGCGGTGGAATCCAGGATTACCGTCTTATCAGAAATGGAACGGGAGCATCACGGTTATCACCAGGGGGTCAAATCTTTACTGAAAGCAAAGAAGGAATCTTTTTACCGGGGAATCCACGGCGTGGTGGCCGACTTGATTAAAGTGGAAAAAGGATACGAACTCGCTTTGGAAGTGGCTTTGGGCAGCGCCATGCAGTTTGTGGTGATAAATAACGATAAAGCCGCCAGAGCCGCTATTGAGTATTTAAAAAGATATTCGCTGGGCCGTGTTACCTTTCTCCCTCTTAATCTCATTGATTCCCGCGCCGATCGTTTCCAAGGACTGGAAGGACTTTTCGCCCAATATGATTGCCGCCCGGCCACAAGTGTCCTCCGTTTTGACCGGTCGTACCAGGCGGTTGTTTTTCACCTTTTGGGAGGGACCATCATTGCTCCTGATGTAAAAACAGCGGTATTGGTGGCGGAAAACACGAAAAAAAGGCACCGGCTGGTCACCCCGGGCGGCGAGGTGGTTTCTCCGGGGGGCGCTATTACCGGTGGGAAATTTAAACAACGACAGGCGGGGTTGCTGGCCCGGAAAAGGACCCTTGCGGAGTTAAACGCCGAAAAACGTGACCTGCTGGTCTTTATGAACCGGGGTCTGGCCGAAGAAGAGAAGTTGCAGGAAAAAACAACGCAGATTGCCGCCGCTTTAGAGGATATTAAAAACCGGCGCCAGGAAATAATGTTACAAATGAACTCGCAACGTAAGGACGGAGAAGCGCTTGCGAAAGCCCGCCGGAAAATACAAGAACAACAAGAACAGGTAAACACGGCGATTGCCAAGTTGGAAGAGGAGATCTCGGTTCAAACCGCTGAGGCCGGTGAAAAGACGGCTCTTCGCAACCAATTGGAGGAAGAGGTGGAAAAAGCGAACCGGGAAATAAAAAACCTGGAAGACCGGGAGAACAACTTGGCCGGTAACCGGGAAACCTGGTTGAAGGACCATTCTGAACTGGCCGCCCGGTTGGCCGGTATTCAGCAGGAATGGGCCGGGAAAAAAGAAAGCCTGCATGAGCTGGAAGAATCCTTTCGGGAACTGGCGGCGGCCCATGAGGGAAAGAAGAGGGAGTTTTCCCGGATTCGTGACGAAATAGCGCGTCAGGATACAGAGAAAAGCCTATTGGAAACGAAAGCCCAGAAAAACGATGAAACACGGGAAACCCTCGAAGAAAAGCTCACCCGGATTAAAAACAACCGGCAGGATGCCGGGGCGGAATTGGCCCGTAAAGAAGAAAAGTTGAGAGAACTTAACCAGCGCCGGGTAGAGATGACTGCCAAGGCCCACCGGGTGGAATTGCAGACCAACAGGATTCGCCTGCAACAGGAGAACCTCCGTTCACAACTGCTTGAGATCTACGGGGAAAACTGGGCGGCCAAGGCGGAAGAGGAATGGCGCCCGGCGCCTGGTGCGAAGCAGGCCGTCGGCAGGTTGAAAAAACAACTGAAAGAGATGGAACCAGTAAACCTTCAGGCTATTGAGGATCATGAAAAAATGGCCGAACGGGTGAATTTCCTTACCCGGCAGTACGATGATTTGACCGCCGCCCGCTCCACCTTGGAGCAGGTGATTAAGGAGATAGAAAAAACCATCCGTACCCGGTTTGTCGACACTTTTCACCAGGTGCGAAAGGAATTCATCGACCTTTTTGAACAGTTGTTTTCAGGGGGACGGGCCGACCTTAAGCTGTTGGAACCGGAAAATCCCCTGGAATCAGGGATTGAGATTCTTGCCCAGCCGCCGGGGAAACGCCTGCAAATACTTTCTCTCCTTTCCGGAGGAGAAAGAGCAATGACCGCCATTGCCCTGCTTTTTGCGGTTTTGCGGGTCAAACCTTCACCATTTTGCATCTTGGACGAAATTGACGCCACCTTGGACCACGTAAACGTCAAGCGGTTTGTGGAGCTTTTAAAGCTGTTCAGCCGGGAGATTCAATTTATTATGATTACCCACCGGCGGGACACAATGGAAGTGGCCGAGGCCTTGTATGGTGTCACTATGGAAGAAAAGGGTGTTTCCAAACTCATTTCTCTGGAAATGAAACGCCGGGCCGGGTGAGTACGCAGCGTTGAATAAAAACTTTGGGAGGAACCGGTAATTGCTGACAAAACTAAAAGCAGGTCTGGCCAAAACCAGGCAACGATTTATAAACCAAGTTGAAGATGTACTCTCCCGGCATCCCCGAATCAATCCGGAACTGTTTGACGATCTCGAAGAGATCCTGATCGCCGCCGATGTGGGCTTGGAAACTTCCGGCCGCATTTTGGAGAGTCTAAGGGAAAAAGTGAAAAAAAACCGGACCGACCGGCCGGAAAAGATTCGGGAATATTTAAAAGAGATTATTATCGAAATACTTTCCCTGCCGGCGCCGCCGGCTTTGGATAAAATGCCCCTTGCTATTCTGGTTGTCGGGGTCAACGGTGTCGGTAAAACCACTTCCATCGCCAAATTAACCGAGTATTACAAATCAAAAGGCCACAGTTGTTTGCTGGTGGCGGCTGATACCTTTCGGGCGGCTGCTGTAGAACAACTGGTAATCTGGAGCAAACGCCTTGGGGTGGATATTGTGGGCAACCGGGAAGGCGCCGACCCGGGCGCGGTAGTTTTTGACGGTATGGCGGCGGGCAATGCCCGGCATACCGACGTAGTGATCATTGATACTGCCGGCCGCCTGCATACAAAGGTCAATCTGATGTCGGAATTAAAAAAGGTTCACCGGGTGTGTAACCGGAACCTTGGCGGGCGAAGCCTTGTCAACCTACTGGTGCTGGATGCCACCACCGGTCAGAATGCGCTGAACCAGGCGCGCACCTTTCAAGAGACGGTGGGAGTGGACGGTATTATCCTGGCCAAACTGGACGGAACCGCCAGGGGGGGGATTGCTCTTGCTGTAGCCGACCGGTTACGCCTTCCCGTGGTTTGGGTGGGAGTGGGAGAACAGCCCCAAGATCTGCGATTCTTTGCGTCCCGTGAGTTTGTGGAGGCTCTTTTTGATGATTAAAAATATTATGTAACTATTGAACATTACGGTGGTGAAGAACTTGCTTTAAGGGACTTCAAAAACGGCTTAGTCTTTCTTAGCGAAGCGGTAGGCGAAGTCGGGTCGAAGCCGCAGGAGGCGACGGAACTGACTTTGGGCCACAGATGGCTCACAAGTCAGTTGCCCGACATTATCTGCAGGGGAGATTAGAAAGACTTGACTGTCTTCACCGGAACGCGAAAGCAAGTTCTTCACGCTTTGCTCTTAAGGTTGTATATTTATAAAAATTAGCAAATAATTAAGGAAGAATAAACCATGAAAACAAATACGCCGAAGCGTACTTACCATATAACTACCTTTGGTTGCCAGATGAACTTTCATGATTCCGAAGTTTTGGCCGGCCTTTTGGAAGAGCTGGGGTACTGCCGGGCGCCCGGTCCGGAAGAAGCGGACCTCATTTTGCTTAATACCTGTTGCGTGCGGGCTAATGCGGAAAACCGCCTTTACGGGCGTCTTGGTAATTTAAAACCTTTAAAACAAACGCGGCCGGACCGGATAATCGGCGTTTGTGGTTGTCTGGTGCAACAACCGGGAGAACAAGAACGGATCCGGGAGAAATTCCCCCATGTTGACCTGGTTTTCGGTACGCATAATCGTCACCGCCTGCCGGAACTTCTCCAACAATTACAGGCAAAAAAGGAACGGGTCTTTGAGATTTGGCAAGAAGGAGATAAAGTGGAGGATCTCCCGGTGCGACGGGAAAGTTCCTTTCAAGCCTGGGTCACTATAATTTACGGGTGCAATAATTTTTGCTCTTATTGTATTGTTCCCCACGTGCGGGGCCGGGAGAGCAGCCGGCATCCGGAAAAAATTATGGCGGAAGTGACGGCTCTGGCCGCAGGCGGGGTGAAAGAAGTGACCCTCCTCGGCCAAAATGTCAACAGTTACGGGCGGGATCTTCCGGCGCCGGGAAAAACCGATTTTGCCGATTTGCTTGCCCAGGTCAACAAAGTGGAGGGTCTTTCCAGAATCCGGTTTCAAACCTCTCATCCCAAGGATCTTTCCGATAAACTCATCCGGCAAATGGCGTCCGGAGAAAAGATCTGCGAACACCTTCACCTGCCGGTACAGGCGGGAAGCAACAAGGTCCTTGCCGCCATGAACCGGAGATATACCAGAGAACACTATCTCGGGTTGGTGGAAAAACTGCGTAACCATATCCCTGAGCTCATCCTTACCACTGATATTATCGTCGGTTTTCCGGGAGAAACAGAACAGGATTTTCAGGAAACCATGGATTTGGTAGAAAAGGCCCAGTACGACAGTGCGTTTACCTTTGCTTATTCCCCCCGTAGGGGGACGAAAGCCGCTGAATTACCCGGTCAAGTTCCGCGGGATGTACAGATGGACCGCCTTTACCGCCTGATTGATTTGGTGAATGAACTGGCAAAAAAATCGAACAAGCGAATGGAAGGCCGGGTGGAGACTGTACTGGTAGAGGGGCCCAGTGCCAAAAGGAACGATATTTATACCGGCCGGACCCGGGGCAACAAACAAGTTCTTTTTCCCCCGCCCGGTAGCGGCGAAGATTTGACCGGCCGGGAGATCAAGGTCCGAATCGAGCAGGGTCTTGCCCATACCCTGCACGGAAAGATTTTTCCCCAATAGGCAAACGCCAAATCAATAATTGCAATGGGAAGGGGGGCAACCGCTTGGCACAGGAAACTCCCATGCTGAAACAGTACAAGAGAATAAAAGAGGAATATCACGACGCCATCCTGCTTTTTCGCTTGGGTGATTTTTATGAGATGTTCTTGGAAGACGCGGAGATTGCCTCGGAGGTTCTGGAAATTGTCCTCACTTCCCGGGAAGCAGGTAAAGGCCGGCGTATTTCCATGTGCGGCATTCCGTATCATTCCGCCGCCGGTTATATCGCCCGCCTGATTGATAAAGGTTTTAAAGTGGCTGTTTGTGAACAGGTGGAGGATGCGAAAAAAACCAAGGGATTGGTGAAAAGGGAAGTTATTAAAGTCATCACGCCCGGTACATTAACTGATTGCCAAATGTTGGACGAAAAAACCAACAATTACTTGATGGGTATTGCTTTAGTAAACGGTAACTACGGTCTGTCCGTTTCCGACCTATCCACAGGTGATTTTTGGGTCACCCAGTTTTCCGAGACAGATTTCAACCTGCTGGTGGATGAAGTATATCACTGGCAACCCCGGGAGATTTTAGCTCCGGAAGGACTGGAAGAATTCCGGAAGCAAATATCCGGGCCGGCGCGAAGGTGCGGGTCTTTGGTAACTACCAGGCCGGCGCGGGAATTCCAACCCGGCGCTTCCCGGGAACGACTTTGCACGCATTTTAATGTCGCCTCCTTGGAGGGGTTTGGCTGCCAACACATGGATGCCGCTGTGGCGGCAGCCGGCGCGGTGCTGGCGTACTTTCAACAGACACAAAAAGCGCAGTTGGCGCATTTTACCGCCGTACGCACTTATCATCTCGGTGATTATATGCACTTGGATCTTTTTACCCGCCGCAACCTGGAACTCGTCCGTACGATGCGGGAAAACAAAACGCCCGGTTCCCTGCTTTGGGTTTTGGACACAACAGTCACCGCCATGGGCGCCCGCTTGTTAAAAAAATGGCTTGAGCAACCGCTGCGCCGCGTAGAAGAGATTGAAGCGCGCCTGGAAAAAGTGGCGGCTTTTCATAGTGCTCTTGGTCTGCGGGAGGAAACAAGGAAACTGCTGAAAAAAACATGCGACCTGCAACGACTTTTATCCCGTCTTTCCTGCGGCACAGTAAACCCCCGCGAATTACTGGCGTTGGGCGAAACCCTTTCCCTCCTGCCAGAGTTGAAAGAACTTTTAACCGGAAGCGGGGCGCCGGTATTGGCCGGCCGGGCCGAAAAAATCGATCCCCTGCCGGGCCTTTGCGAACTGCTGCTTTCCGCTATACGGGAAGACGCGCCGGCCGGACCGAAAGAGGGGAATATTTTTCGCCGCGGCTACCATCCTGAGTTGGATAAATTACTCCAAGCCGGGAAGGAAGGGAAAGCCTGGATCGCCGGGCTGGAGCAAAAAGAACGGGAAAGGACTGGGATAAAATCCCTAAAGGTCCGCTTCAACCAAGTCTTCGGTTACTATATTGAAGTGACTAAACCCAATCTTTCTCTGGTTCCCGAAGATTACACCCGCCGGCAAACCCTGGCGAATGGAGAACGGTTCATCACCCCGGAATTAAAGAAATACGAAGAGTTGGTGCTGGGCGCGGAAGAACGGCGGGCAACCCTGGAATATGAGCTTTTTCAGGAACTGCGCCAACGGGTTTTAACCGATCTTTCCCGGCTTCATCATACCGCCGCCCTCCTTGCCGAACTGGATGTTTTAGCTGCTTTGGCGGAAACAGCGGTAAAAAATGATTATTGCCGCCCGGCGCTTAACCGGAAACGAAGGATCAACATTACCGGCGGTCGTCACCCGGTGGTGGAAAAAGTTCTCCCCCCCGGGGAGTTTGTGGCCAATGATACGTTGATTGACGGGGAAAACCACCGCCTGCAAATCATCACCGGTCCCAACATGGCCGGAAAATCCACGTACATGCGCCAGGTAGCCTTGATTGTGTTGATGGCCCAGACCGGCTCTTTTGTACCGGCGGAAAAAGCCGATATCGGCCTGGTGGACCGGATTTTCACCCGTGTCGGGGCCGCCGATGACCTGGCCGGAGGCC
>Ga0209075_1000780_pt1 | contig 30688 bp, 27 predicted proteins | sample Stecom2011_FD_187523 | JGI IMG/M metagenome (GOLD analysis project Ga0209075, IMG submission 187523) | Agricultural soil microbial communities from Utah to study Nitrogen management - Steer compost 2011 (SPAdes) (version 2) | ecosystem: Environmental > Terrestrial > Soil > Agricultural land...
CTTAAGTTCAAAACTACAGTTTTTTTATTTATTTACATTACAAATTGTCTTTGTTCAAATATATTTAATTGATTATTATAAAAAATAGTTGTATCTTCATTAGCTTCTTCTTCAACTTTTAGTAATTGTTCTATTGTCATACCTTCCCAAATCAAATGAACTAATTCAGGTTTATCAATAAAGGGATTTCTATTTCCTTGTGGAGCAATCTCTTTACCACTTGGAGCAGTAGCAACTCCACTATATATAAAGTTATTGCGTTCCATTTCAAATTGATCAACAGGGTCTTCTTTATGCCACTCGATTAATAAGTCTAACAATCCTTGATAAGCTCCATCTTCAGTATAGTTTGTATTAGGATCATTTTCTAATAAAGAAACATTATTAGTTAAACTTAATACATCATACATAATTTCCATATAAAATAAAATTCTTGCAACATCGCCTTTATGTTCATCGCCAGGATAAAATCCTTGTGTTCCAACCGTTTTAGCATCCCCACTACCAGCTGCAAAGTATCTGTTTGATCTAGTTTGGTTAATACCGGTAATAGCTCTTAAGTTATGAAGATCAGATCCTTGGTTTCTAGATGCATTGGTAACTCTTGGTATTCCAAGTTTTGAGTTTGGCCATACATGCTCTCTTTGCCATCTACCTTCCCCAGTTCCAATCCAATAATTAGCAATTTTATCATTATCATAAATTCCGCGAACATTTTCATTATTCCATAGGTGATATAAATCAGCTTCAGCTAAAACATATCTTGCATCACCATAACTAACTGGATTAAAGCCTTCTCTAATAATAGTCTCTAATGCTAATACTAACTCATCACCTTCTAAATTATAAGCAATATGATAATATTCACCTTCATTAAATAAATCTTTAGTATAGTAATAATATCCATCTTCGTTTTGTTCAAAAAATGAATATTCAAAATTTTGTTCGTTTTCATTTTTATCTAAAAAACTTAAATCAATTAAATCATCTAAATAGCCATTAACATAACCATAATATAATGCGCCACCTACAACAACTAATAATATTAAAAAGATAAGTATAAATCTTTTTGGGTTTCTTTTAAAAGTTTTTTTAACTTTGTTTTTTGTTTTTTTTGATATTTTTTTTGCCACTTTAATTTTCTCCTAACTCTTTTATAATATTAAGTAGTACTTGATTATTATAAATATTTAAAATATTATTTATATAATAATCAGGCTCAATACCATTTTCATTAATTTCATATATATAATCATCATTATCAATAATTGTTAATGCTGATACATTAGTAGAACTACTTGCAAAGACAGTCCCAATTGGTAAATAAACTGGAATTACAGAAGCAGCTCCACCCCCTGAGGTTTGACCAATAATTGGTGCTAAATTGTTTTGTCTAACAATAGTTGGTAATAAATTACCAGCACTAAATGATACTTTGGAAGTTAATAGATGCCAATTAATAAAATCATAATATTTATATGAATCAATGCCAACAACTGATGTTTGATATTCTAAAAGGTTAGGGTCATAATTACTGACACTAAACTCTTCATTAAATAACATTCCAATTACACGGTATAAAGCTCCAATATTACCACCCATATTAAAAGTAATATCTAAAATACCATCTTTAAGGTTTGGTTTTTCCCTTAATGCTTTATCTAACATAAACTCTAAATAAATTGCACTATCACTATATATTAATGATAAAACATCAACATCAATTAATTCATTAACATTTTGATTAGAAATTTGAATATAACCAGTGTTAAATTCCTCATCAAATCCGGTTTGAATTAAATAATTAGTATTATTAATTAATTTAGAATAAAACCCATTTTGATTGTATTTAAAATTATTATTTAAAAGTTTTAAATTATATGCTTCAATATCACTTAGAGTAATATCTTTAATTAAAACATCATAAATAAAATTATCGCTATTTGAATTATTAAAATAAATAAACCTGTTACCACTATTTAAACTTGGAATACTTTCAATATCTAAAAGATTGCTAAAAGCATCTTTATTCCAACTAACATCTTCAACAATATCAAAAGTATCAAAGCTATCTAATGATATAACAATTGTTTCATCATTAATAAACCAGTAAGGCTTTCTATTATCATGATATGAAGCCCAGTTAGTGTAACTATCTGGTACATTCCATTTATATTTAATTTGATCATCAACTGCATATAAACCATTAACGTAATAATCAATCGTATTATCACCAAGATCATCTAACCATTGAATTTCTGGACTATTAGCTGTGCTATTTTGATAATATGAATTCATAACATAATATGTATGAAGTTCATCGATATCTTTATTAATAAATTTAAATAAATTATTATCAAAATTGCGTGCGCTAGTAGTAAAGAACTCACCACGTTTAGGTAATAATAAATTATAGTAAGTTTCAATTTCATTATATTCTTTTAACCCATAGAAGTTATCAAAGAAGAAGACTAAGAAATTAAAGTTGTGAATTAATAAATCAACCTCAACCTCTTGATTATTTTTTGATGATAATAAAATCTCACTATTAATTTCTGCATCTGGTGTAAAATAGATGCCATAAATTTTATCGTAATTATAGTAAAGACTATAATAATTTTGGTTTGCAAATAAAAGATTTGCAACACTAAAAGGTATTAAAACATTATTATCATAATTAATAACATCCATACCATAATGGCTAAGATTTAAATTATAACCATTACTTTCTTCAAAGTGGTATAAAGGACTATCATAATTATAATAAATATTTCTTCCAAAGTTTGTTTCAGTTCCAGCAACTAACCCATAAAAATAACCAGAGTTATTAGTCTTGATTGTATTATCATTAACATTAACATATAAACTTAATTCATAAATCTCATCTTCATCCTCATAAGTATATGAAAGTTCTAATAAATTATTTTCAAAAGTAGTACTAAATTCTAAGTTAGGATCAATTAAACCTTTTAAAAAGGTCACAAACTCAGTTACTGACACATAAGGAACAACCCCATTTTTATTATGATAAATATTTAAATATGTTTCATATATTTCATATTCGGTTGTTTTGTTAGTAAAAGGAACTTCTTTTACAGCATTAATTAAAGTATTTTCAGTTTCAGGTATTTGAAACGGAAAGTCTTTAGTTAAAATTCCCCCATCTAATTTAAAAGTAGCACTAGCTATTCCTTCTTTTAATAAGTCAGGATGATTACTTGGAATTACAATGTTATTATTAACAACATTATCAAAATCAATTTCCCAAGTAATATCACTTCCATTAACTAAGCCTTTATTTGGAAGATTTAAAAGATTATTTTCAATGCTAAGTTCTTCAATAGCATTTATATCTGCTTCAATTTTTTTAATTGTATCCTCACTTACACTTTTATTACAACTAATTAATAAAAGTGAAGTTAGTAGTAAGAGTATTGATGTAAATATTTTTCTAAACTTCATTATTTCCCTTCTTTCTTAATAAATATTAAATCTATTTTAACACAAAATTTAAACAATTTATTTACTAATTAATAATGGTTTAACTTCTTTAGCTAATTTATAAATTGTATTTAAGGTAACATTGTGCGGTAGACTTCCAACTGTTACTTGTAATAAGATACGGTCTAGTTCTAATTCTTTAATTAAATAATTCATTTTTTCAGCAACATCTTTACTATTACCTACAATTAAAGGTCCACTTAAACTTATTGCTTGTCTATAACTAGCTTCAGTATAAGGGCTCCAGCCACGCTCACGTCCTAGCTTATTCATTTGTTTGATATTAGCATTTTTAAATAGTTCTAATTCATGTTCATCATCAGATACAAAACCGTGAAAATTTGCAGTAATATGCATATTTTTAGGATCATGTCCATATTCAACATATAATCTTTTATATAAATTAACAAAGTTTTTAAAAAAGAGAGGATTTCCACCAATAATAGCTAAATTTAATGGAACCCCATATTTAGCTGCTCGGTTAATTGATTCTCTTGAACCACCAACCCCAACGGTTATTGTTAGTGGTTTACTAATTTGGGGATATAAGGTAACATTATTTAAATCGTGCGTTAAAGTGCCTTTCCAATTAACGTTATTATTCTTATTAAGTAAGTTTAACAGTTCAAATTTTTCTTCAAATAATTCATTATAATCATTTAAGTCATAACCAAATAATGGAAATGATTCAATAAAAGAGCCACGTCCTACCATTAATTCAGTTCGACCTTTACTTAAAATATCAAGGGTTCTATATTGTTCAATTAATCTAATTGGATCTTCAGAAGATAAAACAACAACTGCTGGCGATAATGTTATATTTTTAGTAACACTAGCAGCAGCAGCTAAAATCGTAATTGGTGATGAAACAGCATAATCTTTACGATGATGTTCACCAATTCCAAAAAAATCAAGGCCGAGTTCATCAGCGTATTTAATTTCTTCAATTGCATTCAAAATTCTTTCTTCATATGTATTGTAATCATTTGTTAATTCAACAAATGAAACAATTCCCAATTTTGTTTTTTTCATTTTATACACCTCGATAAATATTTTACCATTTATATGTTTTTATATAAATGTTTGTGCATTTAGTATATAATAATAATGTGGAAGGATGATGATTTTAAAATGATTGAAAAATTAACAAAATACAGACGTGATTTACACGTAATTCCAGAACTTGAATTTGATCTTTACAAAACTTATTCGTATGTAAAAAAAGAATTAGAAAGTTTAGGTTTTGAAACAAAAACTTATGCGAAAACAGGATTAGTTGCTATTAAAGAAGGAAAAGATAAAAAAACTTATGCTTTTAGAGCTGATATGGATGCTTTAGCAATTAATGAAGAAAATGATGTTTCATACAAATCAAAACATGAAGGATTAATGCATGCATGTGGTCATGATGGACATATGGCAATGTTATTAGGTTTTGCTAATTATATAAAAGATCTTGATACTAAATATACTATTATGTTAATCTTCCAGCCAGCTGAAGAAAGTCCAGGTGGCGCTAAAGTAATGATTGAAGAAGGATTATTTGATAATAGAGATGTTTTAGGAATTTTTGGTCTACATTTATATCCAGACCTTGAATTAGGATTATATGGTTTTAAAGAAAATATTATGTTTGCTGCTAAATCTGAGTTTGATATTGAAGTAAAAGGACAAAGTGCGCATGGAGCAACGCCAAATAATGGTAAAAATGCACTTTTAGCAGCATCACATTTAGTTTATATGTTAAGTTTAGTTGAAACAATTGATAATGGGGTTATATCAACAGGAATAATTAATAGTGGGACATCTAAAAATGTTATAAGTGATTTTGCTAAATTAAGTGGTAGTATTCGAAGTTTTACTGAGGAAGGATTTAATTATATAAAAGGTGAAATTAGTAAGATTTGTAAAACAATTGAAGATAAATACGGTGTTAAAGTAAATAACAAAATTACTAAACTTTATCCAAGTGTTAATAATGATAGTAAGTTATATAATCTCCTTTATAACAAAGTAGATAATGATAAAAAACGTAATATTGAAGTACTTCCTTATTCAGAAGATTTTTCATTTTATCAACAAGAAATACCAGGATTATTTGTTTTTGTAGGTACTAAAACAGATAAGAATAAAAGTCCACTTCATAGTCCAACCTTTAACTTTGATGAAAAAGCGTTAGTTAATGGCCTAGAATTATATAAACTTATTTTAAAAACGATTGAAGAAGTGTAACAATGGTAATATTAAAAAAATTTAATGAACTAACCCGTAAAGAGCTATGGGAAATAGCAAGACTTAGAATTGATGTTTTCACATTAGAACAAAAAATCGATGAAAATGATTTAGATGATGAAGATTATAAAGCACTTCATATTTTTATTAAAGATAAGGATAAAATTGTTTCTTATGCAAGAATTTTAAAAGATGATGATTTCATTAAAGTCGGTAGAGTTTGTACTAATATAAATTATCGAAATTTAGGACTACAAACAAAGATTTTTAAATACATTATTAAAAAGTATGAAAAAATCTATGTTTCATCCCAAGATCAAGTTGTTAATTTTTATGAAAAGTTAGGTTTTAAAAAGGTTGGAGATAAATATTTAGAAGCAAATATTTTACATCAAAAACTAACTTTTACTAAATAAAAGGGAACTAATAATCTCATTGCTAAAAACGTGATAAAATGGTAAAATTAAGGTGAGTTATAAGGGAGGCAAGAATATGTGGTGGCAAAGTTTAAGTAGTTTTCAACATGTAATATTTGTTATTGCAGCTAGTGCAACTTTACTATTAGTAATATTTTTAATTTTATTACTACTAGGTATAGGCGATGATTCATCATTTGATGGTGGGGATTTTGATGATGTTGATTTTGATTTATATAATGATGAACCTTTAACATCATTTACAGGATTAAAAATATTAACAGTAAGAGGCGCTTTGACACTTTTAAGTGTTGGTGGTTGGACAGCATTTTTACTAGATGATGTATTAGATACTTGGTTAGCATTACTAATTGGTGTTGTTGTAGGGGTAGTTGCAGCATATTTACTAGCCTTAGCCTTTAGACTATCTTTAAGATTAGAATCAAGTGGAAATATTGATTATAAAAATGCAATTGGTAAAACAGCAAAAGTTTATTTAAGAATTCCTAAAAATAAATTAGGAGCTGGTAAAGTAACTTTAGTTTTACAAGAAAGATTAGTTGAAATATCAGCTGTAACTGAAGATAGCGAAGATATTTCAAGCAATTCAATTGTTGAAGTTGTTGGTTTAGAAGATGACCACACTTTAATAGTTAAAAGAAAATAGGAGGATAAAGTATGAATCAAGCCGGTGTGGCCTTACTAATATTTACAATTGTTGTTATTGTTATTTCCTTTATTGTCTTTATTGTTGCTAGAATTAAAAAATGTCCATCAGACAAAATTTTAGTAATTTACGGTAAAGTTGGAAATAATAAAGATGGAACTGCTAAATCAGCATTAACAATTCATGGGGGAGCTAAATTTGTTTTTCCGTTTATTCAAGCGTATCAATATTTAGATTTAACACCAATGTCAATTTTTGTTGACTTAAAACAAGCATTATCAAGACAAAATATTAGAATTGATGTGCCATCAACATTTACTGTTGGTATATCTACAGAAGTTGGGGTTATGCAAAATGCTGCCGAAAGACTTTTGGGATTAAACGAAACTGAAATTAAAGATTTAGCAAAAGATATTATTTTTGGTCAATTAAGATTAATTATTGCAACAATGGATATTGAAGAAATTAATACAGACCGTGATAAATTTTTAGAAGCAGTCTCAGGTAACGTTGAATCAGAGTTAAAGAAAATTGGTTTAAGATTAATTAACGTTAACGTAACTGACATAACTGATGAATCAGGCTATATTGAAGCCTTAGGTCAAGAAGCAGCAGCAAGAGCTATAAACGATGCTAAAAGATCAGTTGCTGAAAGAAATAGAGAAGGTGCAATTGGTGAAGCCGAAGCTTTAAGAGACCAAAGAATTAGTGTTGCAGCAGCAAATGCGTTAGCTGTTGCTGGTGAAAACCAATCATTAGGAGAAATATCAGAATCGAATGCGAATCGTCGTGAAATTGAAGCCGAAGCATTAAGAAGAGCAGAAACAGCTGAAAGAATTGCTAAAGCGAAAGCAATGCAAGATGAATATGTTGCTCAAAAAGCGGCAGAAGTTGCGCGTGCTGAACGTGAAAAAGCAACTCAAGAGGCCGATGTTATTGTTAAAGCTGAAATTGAAAAAGAAAAATTAATTATTGAAGCAGATGCAGTTGCTGAAGAAATTAGAAGAAAAGCAACCGGTGAAGCTGATGCTATATTTGCTAAATTAGATGCAGAAGCACGTGGTAGTTTAGAAATATTATCTAAACAAGCGGAAGGTTTTAGAGAAATTGTTGATGCAGCTAATAATAGTCCTAATGAAGCAGTTAAGTTATTAATTGCTGATAAATTAGAACAAATTGTTAGAATTCAAGTTGATGCAATTAAGAATCTTAAATTTGATAAAATTACTGTTTGGGATAATCAAGGTGGCAAAGATGGCACGAGCTCAACGGCAAACTTTGCATCATCTTTATTAAAATCAATCCCACCAATGCAAGAGTTATTTAATATGGCAGGTTTAGAACTACCAAATTATTTAGCTAAAGAAAAAGCTGAAGTAGTGTTAGAAGAAGAAAATAAAGAAGAAAAATAAAAAGGGAGTACTCCCTTTTTAATTAAAAAAGAGGAAGATATCATGATAAATATAACTAAAGATAAAAATTTTAAAGTAGTAGTAAATTTTTTAGATGAAAACAAATTAACTGATGATTTAAAAGTTTTAAAAGAAAAAGAACTTTTTAAAGGAAAAGCTGGCGAAGTTTATAATAATTTAGATCTTAATAATGAAGGTTTAATTTATGTGGGACTAACTAACAATGATTTAGAAGACTTAAGAATGTCTGGATTTAATTTGGGTAAGTTATTAAATAGTAGAAAAATAAATGAAGTAACTTTAAATGTCAAACAAATTAATGATGGTGAAACTCTTCAAGCTATATTAGAAGGATTAATTGATAGTCAATATAATTTTAATTATTATAAAGTAGATAAAAAAGAAAAAGAAAGTAAAGAGTTAAGTTTTATTAATTTAAAGGTTGATGAAGAAGTTATCAATAACACATATAACTTAATGAAAGGTGTTTTTGAAGCAAGAGACTTGGTTAACTTAGCACCAATCGATTTATATCCTGAGAGCTATGCTAATAGAGTTTTAGAATTATTTAAAGATACCAAAGTAGAAGTTGAGGTTTTAAATAAAGAACAAATTGAAAAGTTAAACATGAAAGGATTACTTGCAGTAAATAAAGGTAGCATACATGAACCTAAGTTTATTATTTATCGCTTTTTAAATAATCCTAAAACAGATAAACATCTTACAGTAGTTGGTAAAGGTGTAACTTATGATTCAGGTGGTTATGCATTAAAACCTGCAACCAGTATGGCAAGTATGAAAAGTGATATGGCAGGATCAGCTGCTGTTGTTGGATTAATGAAGGCTTTAAATGATAATGATATTAAAACTAATGTTGTTGGTATTACCGCACTAACTGAAAATATGATTGATGGAAGTGCTTATAAAAATGGTGATGTTATAAGTACAATGAAAGGAACAACAATTGAGGTTATTAATACTGATGCTGAAGGTAGAATTACTTTAGCAGATGCAATTTATTATGCAGCAACTAAATTAGAAACAAGTCATATTATTGAAATATCTACTTTAACTGGTGCAGCTGTTGTTGCATTAGGTAATCATATAACAGGTATTACAACTGAAGATGATAAGTTATATGAAGAAATTCACAAAGCGGGGTTAAAAGCAGGTGAGTTTAACTGGCGAATGCCAATAACAAAACAATTAAAAGAAAGTGTTAAAAGTGATATTGCAGAATTAAAAAATGCCGTTCCTGGTGGAGGCGGTATGATGACAGCTGGGATCTTTTTAAATCATTTTGCTGAAGATGTTCCCTTTATTCACTTAGATATTGCAGGTCCATCATTTGGTAAACCATATAAACACCTTCCTAATGGTGCAAGTGGAATAGCTGTTAAAACTATTTACAATTATATTATTAATAACCAAAATTAATAAGATCATTAAAAAGATAAGTTAAAAGCTTATCTTTTTTTAATGTATAATAGATATAGAGGTGGTTAAATGATTATTGGATTAGATATGGGTGGAACAAATATTGATGCTGTTATCATAAAAGATAATAAAATCTTAAAAACTGTTAAAAAACCAGTAGATAATAAAGATATTTTAAATTCAATTTTAAATGTTATTGAAACCTTATTAATAGATATTAATCCTAAGTTAATTAAAAAAGTTAATTTATCAACGACAATCTCAACAAATGCAGTTGTTTTAAATAAACTTAATAAAGTTGGTTTAATTATTCAAACAGGACCAGGACTTTCAAAAGATTTCATCATTACAAATAACCATACCCATTTTATAAGTGGATATACCGATCACCGAGGAGTAGTTGTTAAAGAATTTAAATTAGAAGAAATTAAAAAAGCAATGAAAGATTTTGATGATAATAACATTAAAGATGTTTTAGTTGTAACTAAGTTTTCAACAAGAAACAATAAAACAGAATTAGAAATAGCCAACATATTAAATAATAAATATAATGTTACTTTAGGACATTTAATGTCAGGAAGGTTAAACTTTATTAGAAGAATTAATACCGCATACTTAAATGCAGCCGTTAAGCCAACTTTTTTAACCTTTTCAAATGCCATTAAAGAAGCTTTAAAGAAATTAGGAGTAAATGCACCTATTAACATTTTAAAAGCTGATAGTGGCGTTATGGACATTAATTATGCTGAAACAATACCGGTTGAAACAATATTATCAGGACCTGCAGCAAGTCTTTTAGGTATGATAGCTTTAAACGATAATGATGGTGATCAAATCTTATTAGATATTGGGGGAACTACGACTGATATTTTCTTTTTAGCTAATAATATCCCACTTTTTGAACCACATGGAATTGAAATATCAAACTATAAAACATTAGTTAGATCAATATATTCAAACTCAAATCCACTTGGTGGTGATTCTTTAGTTAAAGTTTTAAATAATGAAATTATTATTGGACCAGAAAGATTAGATAAAGCATATGCTCTTGGTGGAAAATATCCAACTCCAACAGATGCTTTAATCGTTTTAAAAAGAAGTGAGATTGGTAATTATAATAAAGCTATAGAAGGTTTATATCCTTTAGCAAGAAAACTTAATTTAAGTGTTGAACAAATTGCTGAATTAATTGTAGATAAATTTAGTAAAAAAGTTAAAGAAAAAGTGGATGAGGCATTAAAAATAATTAACTCAAAACCAGTTTATACAATTAAAGAAATTTTAAATGATAAAAAAATTGAACCAAATCATTTATTTGTAATTGGCGCATCAGCAAAAGCTTTTAGTAGTAGTTTAGAAAAAACTTTTAATATTAAAACAAATTATCCCCTAAACTTTGAAGTTGCTAATGCAATTGGTGCAGCACTTGCTAAAACAACTAGTGAAATTAACTTAACATATAATGCTAAATCGGGCCTTTTAACAGTACCAGAATTAGGCGTTAATAAAAATATAGACAATCTAACACTAAAAGATGCAAAAACTTATGCTCTTAAACTTTTAAAAAAACATAATATAGACTTAGGTGGAAGTTTAGATGAAAGTTATGAAATTTTTGAAGAATCTAGTTTTAATATGGTTGATGGCTTTTATACAATTGGGACTAATATTAGAATAAGAGCACAAGTTAAACCCGGTTTAACAAAAAGGTTAGGAGGTTTAATTAATGAAAACTAAAAATAAGTTAGGAATTATTTTATTTCCTGCTTTTGACTGGGAAATAAGTAGTACACACCCTGAACGAAAGGAGCGTCTTTTATATACTAAAGATCAAATTGATGAAGAAGGATTAAGAGATATTGAAGGTATAAGTTTTCATAATCCCTTAATAGCTAGCCCTAAAGATATAAAAAGAGTTCATTTTGTTGTTCCAACAGTTGAAAAAATATTAAAAGAATCATACTATATTTCAGCAGGTGGTGCGATTAAAGCTTTGGATTTAGTGATGAATAAACAAGAAGATAAAGCTTTTTCTCTAACAAGACCACCAGGACATCATGCTATGAAAGTTGTTTATGGTGATAGAGGATTTTGTATTGTTAATAATGAAGCGGTTATGATTGAACATATTAGACAAAAATATGGTAATTTAAAAGTTGCTATTATTGATACTGATTGTCATCACGGCGATGGAACTGAAAATATTTATTGGAATGATAAAAACACATTGTTTATATCAATTCATCAAGATGGGAGAACTTTATATCCTGGAACGGGCTTTACAAATGAGTTAGGTGGACCAAATGGATTTGGTTATAATATAAATATACCACTACCACCTAATACAGGAGATAGTGGCTTTTTATATGTAATTGATAATTTAGTAAAACCAATATTAGATGATTTTAAACCAGATATTATAATAAATTCCGCAGGTCAAGATAATCATTATAGTGATCCGTTAACTAATATGAATTTTTCAGCAAAAGGTTATGCTAAATTAAATGAAAGACTTAATCCTAATGTTTCAGTCTTACAAGGTGGCTATTCAATAGAAGGAGCACTTCCATATGTTAATTTAGCAATTATCTTAGCAATGGCAGGACTTGATTATAGTAATGTTATTGAACCGGATTTTAAAGAATCAAAAATAACTCAAAGTAACGAGGTTACTAAATATATTGAAGAGTTAACAAAAGTTATTTTAAGCAATTGGAAAAATAAAGAAAAACTAAGAGAAGCTAAATACGGTAACTTAAAATATATTAAAGAAGAAAAAAGAATTTATTATGACACTTCAAATATTATGGAAAACCAAACAATTACTTATAAAACTTGCAAAAAATGTAGTGGAGTTACAAAATTAGAATCTAAAAGTAATAAGGGTGATCATATTTTAGGGATTACTATTCCACTTGATAGTTGTAGTGAATGTGAAAAAGAAGGTATTAAGTTATTTAATGATCCTGATAAAAGATATAAAAATATTTATTTACAAAATAGAATTAAAGATGAATATAAAGAAAAAAGCGCTTAATAAGCGCTTTTCTTAATTTACTGTAGGACGATCTTCTTCCTGCTCATCTAAAATTGTATTAATATCAGCTTCAATTTCTTGGCGAGTACGTTCACCTTCAGCTGCTCTTTTAGAATCATTTAATTCTAATTGGAAGTTACGGTAATTTTTATAACCCTTATAACCATCATAACCTAAGTAACCTGTACCTAAAAATGCGATGATCATTATTAAAATAGCAACCGTTTCATGACTAAATCCATCCCATGTAGCAATTACTGTACCAACAGTAATACTTACAATGTGAGCCCAAAATTTAGGAATTTCGGTTTTTTCTTCAAAAAAGACAACGGAGTTAAAAAATACTAATGCTCTTGTGTAGAAGAAAAACGCTAAAGCAAAACGATAAACTAATGCCCAAGTATCTGAACCTTGAACTTTACCAGAAGCAGAAGCATAAACTAAAATTGCTCCAACAATAACATCAAAAATAATTTCTAATAAGTTTATTGTTCTTAAAACTTCCTTTTTTAAAGTTTTCATTAAAGGAACTACTCTAAATAATGAAAAGATTATAATTGCAATCCCTGTAATTAAATAAACAACCTCTTCAGCAAAAAACATATATATACCAACACCAAGTAAAATTGCTGCTAGTACAAACTTTAATACCCATCCATAACCATACTTTTTCATAAAATCCCTCCGTTATTTGATGTTATGATTATATAGTAATTTATAAAAATATGCAATTATATTTATTCATCAAGGTTAATTAGTTCAATATCATCTTCATCAGCTATTACTTTTTTAGGCTTTCTATTTTCTAAAATAGCGGTTATTGGTATTAGGAAAAATGCCATCCAACTATATGTAAATCCTCCTTCAATTAAAAATCCAACTAAAAAGAAAATAATTAATGAAATAAACGGCATATAAGCAACAATAAATTTAAATTTTGTAGTTGTATAAATACCAATCATTGGTATAAGTAGTAATATTAACCAAGTTAAATGCCAAGATTTGGTCGCTAAACTTACTAATATATAAATTATTAAAACTAAAATTGCAAAAAATAATCCGTAGTTATTTTTAAATCCTATCCCTTCAATTTGAATTTGATTAGTAATAACCCCATATCCAAAAGGAATAACAAATAAAAATAAAGGATAACCCCAGTTATTAAAATAAAAGCTTAATACATAATAAAATATAATACTAAATAATAATGTTATAATTGCACCAATTCTTATTTTTTTATTCTCAATATAAATTGTACCAACTAAAGGTATTAATAAAAAGATCGGCCAACCATATAAATAAAAACTATTTTTTAAATAACTAATGGAAAAGTATACAATAATTGTTAAAAATACTAAAAGTCCCATAATTTTATCTTTAGTTTTGGTATTAGTTAAAATACCTGATATTGGAATAATAGTAAAGATAAGCCAGCCTGGATGCCATAAATTAAGTGTAAAGCCTAAAATAAAGAAAATAATTAAGGCTATAAATATACTTAATCCTGGAAGCATTTCTTTTTTATTAGTATTATTTATTATTGCTGTTATAGGAATTAGTAAAAAGAATAACCAACCATATTTCCACATATCAAAAATTAATCCTGACACCATAAATAAGATTATTGCAATAAAAACAGTAATTCCTGTAATCCAATCACCATTTTTACTACTTTTATTTTTTCGATAACTAACATCATCTTTTAATAAACTATATACAAAAGAAGGACTACCAAGTTTGTTAATTATTTCCTGATCTGATAAGCCTTGTTCTAAACCATCTTCATATAATTCTTTATAATCACTAACAATTTGATTTATATCTGATATTTTTACATTCTTTTTGACTAAAATATCTTTTAATTCATTTAAGTATTTAACTTTCATATTCCCCTCCTAATATTTTGTTAATATTTTTTATAAAATCTTGCCATTCATTTAAATATTCTTTTAGCTTTACTTCACCAAGTTTTGTAATTTTATAATATTTTCTTGGTGCCCCCATTGGACTTTCTTTTTCATAAGTTGTAAATATTTCTTGTTTAGTAAGTCTTCTTAAAATTGGATAAATTGTATTTTCATTAACATCTAAAATACTTGCTAAACTATTAATAACTTCAAAGCCATACATATCTTTGTCATTAATAATTTTTAAAATACATAATTCTAAAATGCCTTTTTTAAATTGTGTGTTCAAAATATACCTCCTTTTATTTAGGTAGTGTGTGATACACAACTAGATTATACCTAGGTAGTGTGTAAAACACAACACTAATGATAAAATATTATATAGATGTAATTAACCTTTATCGTTTGTCTAATTGTTTTAAGCTAGAAAGTATGATAAAATAAGGATACTTAACCGACTAACAAAGCAAAATAATATTATTAATGATATCGTGGGGGATAGTATGATAAATTTTAAAGTTGCAAACTTAGTAGAGACTAATTATAATGTTGATCTTTTAAAGGATATTATTTTTAGTTCAAATAAGCAAATTAAAATTTTATTTGATGAAAACTCTAAAAGGACAACTGCATATTTATTATCAGGTAATTTAGAAATAGTAGGGTTACCTAATTTTGAAGAAATTCTTGCTTACGATTTACTTAAATATATTGAGACTAATAATTTGTTAGCAGAAGTTGAAGGTAGACATACTTTTATTAAAAAGATTGTTTCAAAGTTTAAAAATATGGAAGATGAACTTTATTTATATATCCCAATAAAAAGAAAAGATAAACCTATTTGGTTACATATGTCATTTAGAAGAATTAAGGAAACAAAATTAATATTAGGTAAAGTTTATAGAATAGATGAAGATACACCAATTAGTATTATTCATTATCAAAAAACATATCAAGATTCATTAACTAAGTTATTTACTAGAGATACTTTAAAAATGCATATGAGTAACATTATAAATACAAAAGATTCATACTTTTGCTATGTTGATTTAGATAATTTTAAAAAAGTTAATGATAAATATGGCCATCAAGCAGGTGATGAGTTCATTGTTGATTTATCAAAAGAATTTATTAATAACTGGGAATATAATGTTATTTATTATCGCTTAGGTGGCGATGAATTTGGAATTTATTGTTATGATCATAGTGAAGAAGAAATAATTAAACGTTCTAAAAGTTTAATTAACCAAATTGAAAATCTAAAACCTGAATATAAAAAGTTAAAAATTAGTGCATCAATTGGTATTACTAAAATAAGGGGTAAAAAAGATCAATATCATATTTTATTAAATGAAAGTGACAAAGCAATGTATCAAGCAAAAGAAAAAGGTGGCGGCACCTTTATAATTTATAATTAGTTATTGGAGTATATATATGAAACAAAATAAGAGTTTTAAATTTTTAATAATTTCCTTATTAATAGTTTTTGTTTTAGCATTTGTTGCATTAATATTTGCAGAATGGCTAGAAGCTAAAGTTGCAGTTGTTGGAATTAGGATCTCAGTATTAATTGTAAGCTTTGCATCGTTTGGAGCAAGCACTCTTTTTAGTATGATGGTTTATAATCATAATAGAACTGTTAGCAAAATTAATGATGATTTAAATGAAAGAGCAGAACTATTTAGAGAATTACAATTTGCATCAAGTAATTATTCAATTATTGAGTTTATGGATAGAATGTTAATTACACCAGAATCAGAAAGATATATGCCAAAGTTTTATAATAAAGATGAACCAAGTTTTCATTTAGTTAAAGAAGGTACAGATATTAATGGTGAATTAAGTTTTCATACAGTTAGAATACCTTATAAAGTAATTGAAGGTAAAACATGTGGTGTAATTAAGCTTTCAGAATTAAAGTTTGAACGTGGTCAAGAAGTTTTTAAGTTTGTTCCAATGGAACATGAAAAAGAAGCTAGAGCATACCTTTTATATAACGAGCAAACGAAAAGAAATAATATGATTATTAATATTGTCACAAATAAAGATAGTAGTTTTTTTGATCAAGATATTAATGTCTTTACTAAAATTAAAATTAAGTTAACGGTTGCTAGTATTTTAGGGGTTTTAATTAAAGGACAAAGTGAACTTTATTTTACTAATCCAACGCATTCTGAAGGTATTAACCGTCATACATACAAAATTAATTCATCTAACTTTATTACAATTAAACCACCTTACTTAGAAGCAAAGCTCATTGATGAAGTTTTAACACCAAACAATAACAAAAAATAGTTAGTCAAACATTTTGGTAAACTATGTTTTTAATAATATGAAAACACTTTTATTTATATAAAGGTGTTATTTTTTTGCAAAATTTAATTTATAGTATATAATAGTTAGGAGCCTAACGAAAAGGAGGTATGTATGGTGGAAAAAACAATCGTTAGAGAAACATTTATATTAAGTAATAAATTAAAAAGACTTTTAGAAAAAAGATATTCTAAATATGGTCTTTTTTCTGGTCAAGCTAGAATTTTAATGTATTTATATCGTAAAAAAGATGAACGTATTTATCAAAAAGATATTGAACAAGCTTATCAAATAAGAGGTGGTACTGTCTCAGGACTACTTGATAACTTAGAAAGTAATGGCTATATAAACCGAGTATCATCGGAAATTGATAAAAGAAAAAAATTAATAGTTTTAACAGATAAGGGTAAGGAAATATCTTTTAAAAGTATTAATATGGTTAATTCGTTTGAAGAAGATGTATTAAAACTTTTAACCAAAAATGAAATTGATGCTTTTTATAGTATTAATAAAAAATTAAACAAATATATTGATGAGGAGGAATTGTATGAAAAAACTATTTAAATACTTAAAATCAACTAAAAAATATTTAATATTAATTCCTTTTTTAGTTATTGTAGAAGTATTATTTGAAATAGCAATACCAGTTTTTATGTCAATTTTAATTGATGAAGGGGTTAATGCATATACAATAAACAGCTTAGGGGAAAAGATATACGCTCCTAATACAGAAATTATTTATACATATGGAACTTTAATGGTGGTATCAGCTATTATTGCTTTAATTTTTGGAGTTTTAGTAACCAAAGTTACATCAAGAGTATCAAGTGAGTTTGGTAAAAACATCAGGCAAGCTCAGTTTGAGAAAATTCAAGAATATTCATTTGAAAACCTTGATAATTTTAAAACATCAAGTTTAATTACAAGAATGACGATGGATGCTAACACAATAGTTCAATCAACTAATATGATATTAAGAGTTGCACTAAGATCGCCAGCCTTAATTATATTCTCAGTTGCAACTACTGCAATATTTGCACCGAGCTTAGCGTTAATCTTCTTACTTGTTACACCAATTTTAGTAATTGGATTTTACTTTATAATGCGATTTGCACATCGTCAGTTTATTAAGATGTTTAGTCGAATCGATAATTTAAACTTAACAGTTCAAGAAGATTTAATTGCAATTAGAAATGTTAAGTCATATGTTAGAGAAGATTATGAAATTGAACGTTTTAATAATGCAGCTAAAGATTTAAAGGATGTAGCAATTAAAGCCGAAAGAATTGTTATTTTTAACAGACCACTAATGCAGTTTACAATTGGTTTAACGTTTGTGTTAATTGGTTGGTTTGGTTCACAACTATTTGTGGGTGGTAATTTAACTGAAGGACAATTTGCTAATACAGTTGTTTATATTAACCAAGTCTTATTTAGTTTAATGATGATCTCACAAGTGTTTATAATGATTGTTATGTCAAGAACTTCAGTTAACAGAATTAATGAAGTATTAGAAGAAAAACCGCTTTTAACAGAAGTAAAAAATCCTGACTATGAAGTTTTAGATGGATCATTTAAGTTTGAAGATGTTTCATTTAGATATAGTCAAGACTTAGGAAGCAAATATGTGTTAGAAAATATTAATCTTGATGTACCAAGTGGTTCAGTTGTTGGTATCTTTAGTTCAACTGGAGCTGGTAAATCAACATTAGTTCAATTATTATCGAGATTATATGATGTTTCTAAAGGGACTGTTTATGTTGGCGGTAAAGATGTTAGAAACTATGCAATTAAATCATTAAGAGAAGAAGTTATTTTAGTTTTACAAAAAAATGTTTTATTTAGTGGAACAGTAAGAGAAAATATTAAATGGGGTAAAAAAGATGCAACTGATGAAGAAATCATTGCTGTATTAAAGAAAGCCCAAGCTTACGATTTTGTTATGGCAATGGAACATGGTCTTGATACTTGGATTGAACAAGGTGGTGTTAACGTCTCTGGGGGACAAAGACAAAGATTAACAATAGCTAGAGCGTTAATTGCTAACCCTAAGATTTTAATACTTGATGATTCAACAAGTGCTGTTGATACAAAAACAGAAGCAAAAATTACAGAAGCATTAAGAAAAGAAAATCCAGATATGACAAAAGTTATTATTTCACAAAGACTTTTTTCAATCGAAAATGCAGATATAATTATTCTTTTAGACAATCAAACGATTGCTGCTAAAGGAACACATGATGAGTTATACAAATCAAATGATATGTATCGTGAGATTTATGATACTCAAAGTAAAGCAAAAGAGGTGGAAGAATAATGAAAAAGAACAAACAAGTTGCTAAAAAAGGTACCTTCCGTCGCTTAGTTGGACTAGTTTTTAAAAGAAATAAAGCAAAAATAATTACGGTTTTATTTTTAATGTTAGTAGCAACCTTTGCTAACATAGGTGCAATGTCAAGGGTTCAAAACATTTTAGACACCTCAGCAGAGATGGTTGAAACGGGAAGTACTGATTTTGGACCAATTGTAAAAATTGTTTTAACAATGATTGCCTTATATTTAACAAACATTACTTTTACATATACACATTTAAGAATAATGACAACCGTTGGTCAAGATAGTTTACTACACATTAGAAATGATTTATTTACTCATATGCTTGATTTACCATTATCATACTTTGATAGTAATAAACATGGTGATATTATGAGTAGATATACTAATGACGTTGATGCTACAAGACAATTAATATCACAAAGTTTACCACAAGTTATCTTATCATTGTTTTTAATGTTAGGATATTTAACAGCAATGTTTTTCACTTCATGGATATTATCAATATTTACAGTTGTTTTTAGTAGTTTATTAATTTTAATTACAAGAATTATTTCAATGCGTTCTAAAAAATATTTCCTCTTGCAACAAAAAAATGTTGGTGCTATTACAGGTTATATTGAAGAAATGGTTGAAGGACAAAAAGTTGTTAAAGTATTTAACCATGAAGAAGAATCAATTAAAGGTTTTACAGAACTAAACGAAAATGTAGCAGAATCAGCTAGAATTTCAATGCAAAGATCAGGGATGTTAATTCCAATTACTGTTAATATGGGTTACTTAAGTTTTGCAATTGCCGCAATTTTAGGTTCTATCTTAGTATTAAATGATTTAATGAATGTATCAGAATTAGTTATATATTTAGTATTTACAAGACAATTTACAGGTCCAGTTAACCAAATGGGTCAACAATTAAACTTTATTCAAATGGCTCTTGCTGGAGCAAGCCGTATCTTTGAAGTTCTAGATTTAGAAAAAGAAGTAGACAATGGCCATGTAACATTAGTAAATGCTAAATATAATGAAAATAATGAATTAGTAGAAACAAAAGAACAAACGAGAATTTGGGCATGGAAAGACCATGATAAATTAATTTTAGTTAATGGTGATGTTGTCTTAAGTAATGTTGATTTTGGTTATACTAATGATAAATTAGTATTAAAAAATATTTCAGTATATGCTAAACAAGGTCAAAAGATTGCTTTTGTTGGTTCAACCGGAGCAGGTAAAACAACAATTACTAACTTAATTAATAGATTTTATGAAATTAATAATGGAACAATTACTTTTGATGGTATTAATATTAAAGATATTAAAAAATCATCATTAAGAAGTGCATTAGGAATTGTTTTACAAGATACACACTTATTTACAACAACCGTTAAAGAAAATATTAGATATGGTAGATTAGATGCTACTGATAATGAAGTTATTGAGGCAGCTAAACTAGCTAATGCACATGAATTTATTATGACATTACCTAAAGGTTATGATACAGTTATTACCGCTGATGGTGGTAATTTATCACAAGGTCAACGTCAATTAATTTCAATTGCAAGAGCAGCAATCTCAAATCCACCAGTCTTAATTCTTGATGAAGCAACTTCATCTATTGATACATATACAGAAAGACTGATTCAAGATGGTATGGATAAATTAATGGAAGGAAGAACTGTCTTTGTTATTGCACATAGACTATCAACCATTAAAAATTCTAAAGCTATTATCATCTTAGAACAAGGTGAAGTAATTGAACGTGGTTCACACGATCAACTAATTGCTGAAAAAGGTACATATTATCAGTTATATACTGGTGCCTTTGAATTAGAATAAATTAAATAATTTTTTAATAAGAAAGATATTTTAATTAATATCTTTTTTATTTTAAAGTATAATGTTAATATAGAATAAATGGTTAGGGGGCATATTGATGTTAGAAAAAAACAAGATGTTAGATGAACTAGTCGAACTAAGACAAACTTTAAAAAATGAATATAATGATGACTTTGTTTGTACTGATCAAGCTTTAGTAGAAATGGTTCGTAAAAACCCGCGTAAAAAAAATGATTTTTTAGCTATATCAGGAATTAATGATACTTTTATAAAAAAATATGCTAATCATTTTTTAAAAGTAATTAATAAATACCGCTTAGCTAATACAAAAGAAGTAAAAGTATCTAGAAAAGCATTTAAAGTATTAAATAATTATAAAGACCGTCTAACTAATATTTCTAAAAACAATCCTAACTTATATTTAGGACAAATTCAAAATGTTAGAAGTTTTGATTTAGCATCATTAAATGATAATCAAACTTTAATTGAGTATTTAACTAATAATAGAATTAAAAATTATGAATTTAAAATTAATGAAGATAATTTTAAAAAACTTACAACGCTTTACAGAAATACTAATAAAGATCAAAAAGAAACAGGATCATATAACTTATATATTGCATACCCTTATATTGAAGGCTATATTAAACGAGAAAAGTTTGCTATTAAAGCCCCACTTTTACTATTTCCCGTTATTTTAAAAAGAAATCGTAAAAACTTTACCTTAGTAAAAGATGATAATAAAGAAATAATTTATAATAGAGACCTTTTATTAATGATTTCTAAATTAGATAATGAAAGTATTAAAGATAGTGATTTAGAAATAAATGATTTTAATTTTAAAACAGTTAAAGAAAAAGTTTTGCCATTTTATAAAAATAATGGTGTTAATATTAGTGGTGACTTTAAAGATTTTGAGTTTGAAAAGTTTCAAAGTCAATTAAAAGATGATTTTGTAAAAAACAAGTTTAAAGATTTTGAACTAAAACAATACTTAACACTTGTTAGATATAAACCATATTCATCAATGATTCAAAAAGATATGGATACTATTATTGCAAATAGTAAATATAATGAATTGCTTGAAGGTTTAATTGATGAAAGTAACTTAGAAAAACCCGAAAAAGAAGTTATTTATACAACAGACTCTAAAAATATTAATGAAGATGATATTACATATATTAATCAATTAAATGATGCGCAAGAAAAAGTTATTGATTTATTAAATAAAGAAAAAAAGTTAGTTATATTTGGTCCCCCTGGAACAGGTAAAAGCCAAACTATAACAAGTATAATTGCTAATGCAGTTTTAAAGGGTGAAAATGTTTTAGTCGTAAGTGAGAAAAAAGTTGCACTCGATGTTATTTGTTCCAGATTAAAAAATGCATCTAAATACGCAATGTTTATTGATGATGCTGAAGATAAAACGAAATTTTATGAAACTTTATCTAATTACCTAGATCCAACTCCACCAATAAGAACGGTTAATAATGATTTGTTTCAATCTGAAGCTGAAATAATAAAAATAATTAATACTTTAAATAGATCTTTAAAATTATTATTTAAAGAAGAAGATGAAGTATTAATAAATGAAATATTTAATAGATATATTCAAACTAATAAAATTATTGATAATTTAATACCAAAAAGAGTTTATGAAATGTTTAATAATAATTTTAAAGATATTTCTTTTAAAACGATTAAACATTTAGAAAAAACATTTAATACTAATATAAAATTAAAAGATTACTTAACTTATTACAAAATGATCAATAATTACTCAATAATAAAAAAAATAGAAACTAAACTTACAAGAAGTTCAGTTATTGAATTTAAAGCTTTTGGTGATAGCTTTAAAACTTTTTTAGATGATTATGAAACAAGAGGTCGTTTTAAGAAAAGAAGACTTAAAAAAAGGTTTTTAAAGAATAATAAGGGTAATTTAGATTATTTGACTAATAGTTTAAGATTAGAGAAAAAATATTTAAATTTAATTATTAAAGATCAAACCCTAAATAATTATTTATTAGAAAACATTAATAAATTAAATAAAATTTCCAATAATTATAATAAATTATCAAAAGATGCTATTAACTTTTTGAAAATGTTAAATAACGATTCTTTATTAAAAGATTTAATTAATATTGAAAAGTACCGTACATACTTATTTGATGCTTATTATACTGGTTATTTAGAAGTCTTTAAAGCTAATAACCAAAAAGATTTATACATTATTGAAGAGTATGAAGGAGCGATATTAAAATTAAATGAACTTATTAATGAAAAAATTACAATTTCTAATGAGTCATTTGAAATGGAACTTTACTTAAGTTCATTAAATTTAGCAAATAGTAAACGAATTATGGATATAAGAAGAATACTTGAACAAACTAAAAAACCAAGTATTAATGAGTTTATTAATTATTTCCAACCAGAGCTCCTTCAAAATATTAAAATATGGATGATGACACCAGAAGTTGTTAGTGCTGTTGTTCCACTTGATTATGGTATGTTTGATTTAGTTATTTTTGATGAAGCATCCCAAATGTATGTTGAAAAAGGAATTCCAGCAATTTATAGATCTAAAAAGGTTGTTATTGCAGGTGATCCTAAACAACTTAGACCATCAAGTCTTGGTTTTGGTAGATTAACTGAAGATGATACGTTATATGAAGATGAAATGTTAGTTGATGTTTCAATTGATGCTAAAAGTCTTTTAGACCTTGCAAGGTATAAATACCCTGAAACATTATTAAACTATCATTATAGGTCTAATTATGAAGAATTGATTGCCTTTTCTAATTATGCATTTTATGATGCAAAACTAATTGTATCACCTAATCAAAAGGCAAGCCTAAAGCCACCGATTGAATATGTTTATGTAAAAGATGCCACTTTTAAAAATAGAGCTAATGAAAAAGAAGCGGCTGCTGTTGTTGATTTAATTAAAAAAATATTAAGAACTAGAAAAAATAATGAAACAATTGGTGTTATTACTTTTAATAGTAGTCAAAGAGATTTAATTGAAAATTATATTGATCAAGAATTATTTAAGAAAAGTCAGTATCAAAAGTTATTTGAAAATGAAATTAATCGTTTTGAAGATAATGAAGATAAAAGTTTATTTGTAAAAAACATTGAAAACGTTCAAGGTGATGAACGTGATATTATTATCTTTTCAATGGGTTATGCTAAAGATAAATCTGGTGTATTAATGCGAAGATTTGGTTGGTTAAACCATGAAGGTGGTCAAAACAGGTTAAATGTCGCTATTACAAGAGCAAAAGATAAAATATATTTTGTTACATCACTATACCCAGAAGAATTTAAAGTCGATGACCTAAAGGGTAGTGGACCTAAATTATTAAAAGATTTTATGAGATATTGTTATTATATTTCAAATAATAATAATGAACTTGCAAAAGTAGTTTTAAATGAATTACATCAAACCGAAAGTGAAACTAAAAAAGCTATTACTAATAAATTAGTAAAAGATGTAAGAGTAAGACTTGAAAGATTAAAATATAATGTTAAAACATCAATTGGTATTGGTGATTATCATATTAATCTTGCTATTTATGATGAAAATGATAAAAGTTATAAGCTTGGTATTATATGTGATATTAATAATGAATCTAATATTAATTCAAGACAAACCTTACTTCATCAAGAAAGATACTTACAAGCAAGAGGGTGGAAGATTTATCGAATCTTTTCTCATAACTGGTATAATGATGCTAATCATGAGTTAAGAAATATTAGAAGGATTTTGAAATGAAAAATGTCAGTAAAATTGTTGTAATAAGTTTAGTTTTAAATATTTTGTTAACACTTATTAAAATAACTTTTGGATTTATTGGTAATGCTAATAGTTTAATTGCTGATGGGTTTAATTCATTATCAGATATTTTTGTTAGTGTTATTATTTTAGTAGTTTTAAAGATTAGCACTAAAAAAGCAGATAAGAATCACCATTATGGACATGAAAAGATTGAAGGTGTATCTTACATGCTTTTAAGTTATATAATTGTTTTTACTGCAATTATATTGTTATATAACAGCGGTAAATCATTATATAATTTTATATATAATAATGGTGTTATTTTAAAACCGGAAAGTTACACCTTAATTGTAGGTATAGTTGCTCTATTAATTAAATTATTTTTATTTATTATAAATAGAATTGGATATAATAAAACTAAGGTTAAAAGTTTATATGCAGATTCAAAAAATCATTTATTTGATACATTAGCAACATCGGTTAGTATTATAAGTATTATATTAGCTAGATTTGATTTTTTAGTCTTTGAACCAATTGCATCAATTATAATTGCGCTTTTCATATTAAAAACAGGTGTTGAAATGATAATTGATGCCACATCTTATTTAGTTGATGAAGCACCTAAAAAAGCAACAATGAATAAAATAAGGGAAACAATTTTAAATGTTGAAGGTGTTATAAAAATTGATATGTTAAAAGCTAGAAAACATATGAATGATATTTATGTTGATGTTGATATTGCTGTTAATCAATATTTAAGTTTATTAAAAGCTCATGAAATAGCGGAAAATGTTCATAAAAAAGTTGTCGAAGACTTTAGTGTTATATATTGTATGGTTCATGTAAATCCATATAAGGAGGGAGTAAAAAATGAAGAGGCTATTATTAGTAGTTGATTTTCAAAATGATTTTGTAAATGGTGCACTTGGCTTTGATGGAGCAAGCAAGTTAGATGATATTATTTCAAAAAAGATTGATAATTATTTAAAAAATTGTGATGATATAATCTTTACCTTAGATACACACTATAATAATTATTTAGAAACGCAAGAAGGCAAAAGATTACCGATAATTCATTGTGTTAAAGGAACTAAAGGTCACAATGTTTATGGTAAAACAGGGGAGTATGTTAATAAAGCATTAAAAGTATTTGAAAAAAATACTTTTGGTTCATTAGAATTAGGAAACTTTTTAAAAGATAAAAATTATCGTGAAATTGAAATAGCAGGTCTTGTTACAAATATGTGTGTAATTTCAAATGCTATTATTGCAAAATCTGCTTTACCTGAGGCAAGAATTATTGTTGACAAAAATGCATCAAAAAGTTTTGATGAAGACCTCCATAATAAAACAATTGATGTTTTAGAAGGTTTACAAGTTGATATTATATAAAATAAAAAAGCACATTATGTGCTTTTTTAATATCTATATTTACTTATCTTCAGTTAATGCATCAATAATTAATGGTAAATAATATGGTAAATCAGGCGGTCTTCTTGCGGATATAATATTACCATCTCTAATTGCTTCAACATTATGCCAAATAGCACCAGCATTAGTTAGGTCATCTTTAATACCAGGAGTTGATGTAACATTAACTCCTTTTAAGATGTTAGCAGAAGCTAAGACCCAACCTGCATGACAAATTTGACCAATAACTTTATTATCTTCATGCATTGTTTTAACAATGTTTAAAACATCAGGTAGTCTTCTTAAGTAATCTGGAGACCAACCACCAGGAATTAAAATTGCATCAAATTCTTTGGGATTTACATCAGCAAATGCTAGATCTGATTCAACTAATAAACCTGATTTTCCAACATAAGTTTCATTGGCTTTTTCAGCGGCAACTAAAACGGTAGCGCCAGCTTCTCTAAGTCTAATAATTGGATACCATAGTTCTAAATCATCATAGTCTTTACTGACGATTGTTAAAACTTTTTTGTTTTTTAACATTTAATTATCACCTCTTAACTTAATTATAACAAAGCAGTATTAACTAATTAAGTCATAAGCAAATAAAAATAGCGATTACTCGCTATTAATTAATAAAATGTTGTTATATCAGAAACATCATATCTGTAAGAACCATAACCTTCATTTAATGCTTTACCAAAAGCGATTGCTAGGACCGGTTTAATATTTTCATCTTTAACACCTAAGTTTTTTAAAATAGTTGTTTTATCAAACCCAGCAATTGCACATGTATCATATCCGAAAGATTTAGCAACTAACATAACTGCATTGAAAGAAGACTTGCATCTAAATTACCTTCTTTTAAAATTTGTTCTTTAATATATGTTTTATTTCTTTTTTTAATAATATTTTTTTGTGCTTCACAAACTTTATTAGGTAAAAATCCTAATTGATTAGCTTTATCAAAAAGTTAACACCTTTTTCAAATTTATCTAAATCAGTTGCAACTAATATAAAAGCACTTGATGTATCTAATTGTGTAAGATTTCCATACATAGATGGTCTAATTAAAGCTTTAGTCTCATCTGATTGAACAACGAATAATCTTGTTGGTTGTAAGTTCATTGATGATGGTGCTTTTAATGTTTGTTTTAATATTTCATTTAATTATGCTTTCGGAATCTTAAAACTTTTATCGTATTTTCTAATTGATCTACGCTCTAAAAATATTGACATAAAATCATTTTCCACAAAGTATTAGAGCATAAAGAAAAATATAAGATAATTAAATATCATAATTTAAATAATTACCAAAAATATACCCAAATTTCCTAAAAAAACGGGAAATTAGTTCCCGTTTAGTAAACTATTTTAAAAATTTAGATACAACTGCTAATAATGCACTTACTAAAGTTAAACTACCAGCTAGGATTGCTCCAAGACCTAAGTTTAAATTAATGTTTTCTAAGGCTTCATTAGTCATTGTTGTTAATTGTGGTGCTAGTAATAATCCAACGCCAGCAACTAATGCAAAAACGATAATTAGCATATCTTCAAAGCCAGTTGAAGCTAGCAATTTAATTCCAAATGCTTTTAATAAGCTTAGTCCTAGTGCAAATATTAATAGTAGGAATGGAATTAAGTTTAAAATACTAAACTTTAAAGATGTTAAGGAAATAGGACCCCAACTATCGGTTTTACCGAAAGTTGCATCGACAAATGATATTTCTAAATTCTCTAATAATCCTGTACCTACAATTGCAGGTTGAATGAACCAAAACACTAAGGCTAAAACTAGCAGTAATGTTGATGCAAAAAATAATACTTGTTTATTTTTCATTTTATTCCTCCTCGAATTTTTTATAAATTAATTATATCATATATATTTAATTACTTGCAATTAATTGAATATTAATAATAAAAAGGAGCTTAATTTTATTAATAATCATTTTAAAAATTATCTGCTTTACAAATATAAAAAAAGGTATATAATAAGGGTAGATTAGCAATCTAAAGGAGATCGAAATAAATGCTTATCATCAGAGAAATAAATGATGAAGACCAGAGGACGTTAGAACAAAATTTACACAGTTTTGATTATGAATTAACCAATACTACTAATAATAAAAAAATTAGTTTTGGCTATTATGATCAAAACAGATTAGTGGCAGGTATTACTGCTAAAATCGAAGGATATAAAATATTATATATTGAAACTTTATTTGTTGATATAAAATATCGACATTTAGGTATTGGTAAAAATCTTATGATGCAAATGGAACAAAGAGCAATCTTTGAAGGAATTAAAGTGATAAGATTAGACACATATAGTTGGCAAGCGCTAGGATTTTACCAAAAACTAAACTATAAAATAGTTGCAACAATTAATTTGTCTGATAATAATTATGAATATATCTTAATTAAAGAATTATAATAAAAATGAGGTATTACTAAATGAAAACAATGGTAATAGTATTAGATTTAATATTAATTATTATATTGGTTTTAGTAATACCTTTTTTTGTTCTAAATATTTTTAATATTTTAAGAATAACTATAGGTAATAAAACAGTACCTAATATCTTAGTTATAATTAGTCAAGTTATTTTAATGATTATTAGTTTTATATTAATTGTTTATTTAATTAATCTTCTTAATAAAACTAACTTTAATACAATAAGTCAAATACTTATTAGTAAATATAGTTCAAATAAAGTTGGTTTTGGAGTTTTATTTATTTTAACTTTAATATTTGTTGCTGTTACAATATTAATAGTAAAACAAAGAAGTTTAATTTACATTCCAAACTTTAATGAAAAAGCTCATAATGAAATATCAAATAATAATAAATATAAAACAGTTGAAATAAAAGATGGAACTTTTAACTATATTGGCTATTTAAAAAATGATTTAGAAGATAAACCATTAATTATATACTATGGTGGTAATGCCGATTCAGCAGCTAATATTTTTTCTGAATTTCAAAGATTAGAAAATTCATTATTTAATAATTTTAACTTTCTAATGGTTGATTATCCTAAATATGGATTAAGCAGCAACAGTTTAAATGAGGAAAATATCTTTAATATGGCGCTTTTAACTTTTGATTATGCTACTATTGAACTTGGTTATAAAAATAGTGAAATAATTGTAATGGGTTATAGTTTAGGTAGTGGTGTTGCTAGTTATGTAGCATCAAAAAGAGCAACCAAAACTAATGTTTTAATTGCTCCTTATAATAGTATTTCAAATGTAGCTAATACAATTTTACCAATATTTTATGGCCCTTTTGAAAACTTAATTAAAGATCCTTATAGTTCAAATGTTTATGTAAAAGATATTAATGTTAAAACATTAGTTATTGCATCAAAAAAAGATAAAGTTATTAAATACAAATTAACTAAAAAATTAATAGAAAATATTAAAGAATATAAGTTAATTGAATTTAATAATTTATCTCATAGTGACTTTTTAGAAGAAACTACCGTTCATGAAGCGATTGCTAGTTTTATTTTGGACGAGTAATTTCTTTAAAACCTTTAGTTGTCATAAAGTTATTACCAGCCAGACGACCAAGTGGTTTTAAGTTTTCATAATTAATATGTGTGTTTTGATAAACATCTGGGCTTAGATGGTATTTAATAACTTCACCAATAAAAAGATCAGTTGATACTTTATCATTTGTTCCTAGTTCTAAATGTTTAGTTAATTTAACTTCAAATCTTATATCAGCTTCTAAAACTCCAGGGGTTTTAATTAAATCGCTTTTGACTTTAGTTAAATTAACTAAATCAACTTCACTTACATTTTCGTCTAATAAAGCAGCTGTCATATTAATTTTTTCAATATTTTTTAATGTTGTTATATGAACAACAAATTCTTTATTTTTAATAATATTTCTTGCCGTATCTTTAATTTTACCATCATCTTTTCTTAACACTGAAATAGAAATTAATGGTGGTTCAGCACTTAACATGTTAAAAAAACTAAATGGGGCACCATTTACTGAATTATCACTATTTAAAGTTGTAACAAAAGCGATTGGTCTTGGTACAACGCTAGCTGATAGCAATTTGTAATTTTCTTTTTTACTAATTTTATTGGGATTAATTTTAATCATTTAAACACCTCTAAATAGTATTTTAATATATTTAATAATATATAACAAATATTTGCATTATATAAGAAAATTACGTTATTTTATGTTAATATATAATAGATTTGGATTGATAGAAAAGGTGATTACATTGAATAAAGACGTTAAAAAATATTTACCAAGACATCATTTAGATAATTTTTATATCGAAGAAATGTTAGAACTAACTGAAGTAGAAATTAAACCAATACTACCAGAGTTGTTAAATTGGACTAAAGATATGTCTAAAGCAATTGCGCAGCAACT
>Ga0209075_1000782_pt1 | contig 30648 bp, 34 predicted proteins | sample Stecom2011_FD_187523 | JGI IMG/M metagenome (GOLD analysis project Ga0209075, IMG submission 187523) | Agricultural soil microbial communities from Utah to study Nitrogen management - Steer compost 2011 (SPAdes) (version 2) | ecosystem: Environmental > Terrestrial > Soil > Agricultural land...
GGATAATTTTCCTTCGACGACATTTGAAATAATTTGGAATTTTCTTTTTTCTTTAAATGATAATGAATTCTTATCATACTTCATGGTGCAAAAGCACCTCCTTTCGAAATCATTATACTAGAGTTTATAAAATTCATAAAGAAATAAAAAATTACAAATAAAAAAGTTCTGAATAATTAAACTTTTAACTTTGTAATTTAATTTAAACTTTTAACTTGTAATTAACACTTGCAAATAATTTTCGTTGTATAAGAAAATAAGATGATGTATAATATATTAATATAAGAAAGTAGGATATTATGGAACACAATTTAAAAATTAATGATTTAATTTTATTAACAATAAAAAGACTAGGAATTAACGGTGAAGGAATTGGCTATTACAAAAGAGTGGCTGTTTTTGTTGATGGAGCAATTCCAGGTGAAGTCGTAGAAGTAAAAATAATAGGCGTAGAGAAAAGATTTGCTTATGGAGAAATAACAAAGTTTAAGACTAAATCAAAAGATAGAATAATTCCTAAAGCTCCAAAGCTAATGAAGGCAGGACTTACTCTACAACATATCAAATATGAAAAGCAACTTGAATTTAAACGAGATATTATAATTGATGCATTTAATCGTTATTATGATGGTGATGTAGACAAGATTAAAGTTTATGATATGTTGGGAATGGATTATCCATTTGAATATAGAAACAAAACCCAATTACCAGTTCGTCATGATGGTGATAAAGTAGTTGTAGGTCAATTTGAGAAAAACACTAATAGAGTAATTTATTTAGATGAATATGTAGAAGAGAACAAACTTGTACAAAAGGCGTTAAAAGATATTTTAGACTATTTAACTAAAGCAGAAATTGATATTTATAATCCGAGATTCCGTCAAGGTAACTTAAGATACATTATAGTTCGTGGTTTTGAAGAAACAAATGAAGTGCAAGTTACATTTGTAATTTTAGAAAAAGAACCGAGAATCTTAAATATCTTTAAAAAAGTAATTAATATTGAGAATGTAAAAAGTGTTAATTATACAATTAATGATGATTTAAAATCAATTGAAATTATTAACAGTGAAGTAATTAACCTTGCTGGTAAAGAAAAGATCAAAGGTAAACTTGGAAAACTTGACTTTGAAATTTCACCAGAGTCATTTTATCAATTAAACTCAAAACAAACTACAGTACTTTATGATCAAATTGTAAAAGCAGCAAATATTAAAGGTTTTGAAAGTATACTTGATTTGTATTGTGGGATTGGAAGTATTGGTTTATACCTAGCTGATAAAGTAGTAGAAGTAAGAGGAATTGATAATAATAGGAAGAATATTAATGATGCAAAAGAATTTGCAGAGATGAATAATATTGATAATGCAAAATTCTATTTTGGAGAAATTTTACCTCATTTAAACAAATTCGAAAAAGAAGGCTATACTCCAGATGTATTAATAGTTGATCCTCCACGTAAAGGAATGGATATAAAACTATTAAATTATTTACAAAAAGCAAAAGTAAGAAAGATTGTCTACGTATCATGTAATCCTTCAACTTTAGCAAAAAACGTAAATCATCTTCAAAAATCATATCATCCAAAATATATTATTCCAGTTGATATGTTCCCTAACACACCACATATAGAAGCTGTGTGTTTACTTGAGCGAAGATAAAGTTTTTAAATTAAAAAAACAGTATAAAGGTTAGAATTATTTGAAATTCTAACCTTTTTTTGATAAAAAAATTTAATTGTATTATATTTAGGTGCATATTTAATACATCAGATATTTGATAGATTTTTTAAAACATTATGATATACTTTTATTGTATAGATAGTACTATAAATTATAAGTAATCGGTCTATTAGTTTTTAAATAATAGGAGGATAGAGATGATAATATTTAATAGTAAGAAAGTTATCTTTACGGAAGATAAACTAATTATTAATAAGAGGAAGAAATTTGAAATAAACTATGATGATATTGAAAAGTGTTGGTATTCATACCCGTCTATAAAATCTCGATTTTACATAATGGTAAGTCGAACAAATGGTATCATTCCAGGTTGGCTACAAATTAAAGATTCCTCTCAAAGGTTACATTTAATTAAATTAAAACCTGAAGAAATTGAAAAGTTGCCTAAAGTGTTAAAAAATAAAATTAGATTTAATAAGCCAGATATGTATGAATAAAAAATTATAGATGCAAAATTAATTTTTATGAAAATAATTTGTCATTGAATAAATCAATTTTAATGATATAATTGATTATATGAAAGGAGTTATATTTATGCGAGATGATATTAAAAAACTTTTAATGGAAGCAAAGCTAGTTGAGCCTGTTTTGCTAACTGACCATGAAGTGGAGTATATAACTGAAAAATATAAAGATACAGGGTTGCCTGAAGATATTATTAAAAAGTATGATTCTGATATAGATAAATATTTATATTATCGAATTCCTAATTATGATGATTTTAGAAATGAAGAGATAAATATATTACTCCAATTAAAAACGAATAAAAGGCTTAAAAAGATTAATAACCACCTTGTATTTTATTCTACCTTAATAATTATTTCCTTAATAATAGCTTTTCTTTATGCAGTTGGTGTACTTAAATAGTTTAAAGAATATTGACATTTTATAAAAACCATTATAAACTTGAATAAGTTGTTTATGATAAATATTAAAGTGAAAGAGGGTAAACTAGTATGAATTATTTTGATTTTTTAGAAAACAATGATTCAGAGGAAACATATATTACTCACTTTGAATTTTTTGTTGGAGGCTATTTTGGTCCATCTTACTTTCTCTTTATTAATGGTAGAAAAGAAAATAAAGTTATTTGATTCGGTGAAAGTGAATATGGTAACTATATAGAAGTGAAAGATCCAAGTGTTAAAACTGATGAAAATAAGGGTAGGATTGTAAAAGAGATACCTTTAACTGATGAAGAGTGGAAGAATTTCCAGGAAGATATTAAGAAATTAAAACTTGATACTTGGGAAGTTGAGTATGATGATCCTGATGTAATGGATGGAACTCATTGGGCTTTAATTATTGACTATTCAGATAATACCGGATTGATTAGTAGAGGAGGTAATGATTATCCAAAAAATTGGAAAGTGTTTTTAAGGTTTTTAAAAAAGTATACTAATGAAAATATTGAATAACAATTAATAGATTTTAAAACCGATTATTGGCACTGATAAACAATGCATAATTTATATTTATTGCTATTCAATTTTATTTATAGTTATTAGATTTAGATATCTAATAACTATTTTTTTGATATAATAATACTTGCGAGGTGGTAGAAATGGATATACTGTGGCGAGATTATATGATTGAAGTTGATAAAAAGCTAGATAAATGGATTGATGAAGAGTATAGTGAGAATGTTGAATATATTAATAAATATGCTTTATATAATGAGCCAATCTCTAAACTGTATCGATGGTATAAAAAACATCCGTATGAAATGTCTAATATAAGAACTTATTTAAAAGTAGCGGAAATAGATTATAAGGTTGTAGCTTTTGTAGTTATCAATTATGGAATGATTGATAATCAGTATGTTGCATCTTTAAACCCAATTGTTATAGATCCAAAATTAATGTTTAAAGGTTTGGGAACAAAAATTCTGATTAATTTTTTTGAAAATGCAGAAGAGATATTAAATACAAAAGTTGATGTTTTTGATGCTGGAATAGATATTGATAATAAAGTATCAATTCATATATTTGAAAAATTAGGATTTAAAGAAATTGGTAGAACTGAAGATAAGAAATTTATTTATTATCAGAAAGAAAATAATCAAAAGTTATATTTATTAACCAATGGTTAAATGCTGTTTAGTTTTTATTCTCTACCATTTTTAACTTGATGGTGATAAAATGATAGTGAAGGATCCTTTAAATAATGTTTTAGGAGGTATTATGTATTTGAAAGTTGGCGAAAATATTAAACGCCTTAGACATCAACACAATATTACTCAGGAGAAACTAGCTGCAGCGTTAAACGTTTCTAGTGCAGCAGTTAGTAAGTGGGAGTCTGGTGATACTTATCCAGATATTACGATGTTGTTTCCGCTTGCTTACTTTTTTAAGATAAGCGTTGATGAATTACTTGGTTATGATGAAATGGTAGTAGAAGAAGAAATTAAACAAATCATCAAAAAGTATAATAGTCTACGTTGGGACCTAAAATATGATGAAGCTAGCGAGTTAATTGTAAAAGCTAGAAATAAGTACCCACAAGATTATCGAATTATGCATAGTTATATCTTTGATCTTGTTGGTGGTTTAGCTGATAATGATGATGAAGTATTAAGAAAACATGAAACTGAAATTACTAAAATTACAGATATGATTTTGGAAGGTTGTAAAGAAGAAAGATTGCGCTTAGATGCTGTAACTCTAAAAGCAAAACTTCTATATGCATTAGGTGAAAAATATGAAGCGATTAATTTATTAAATACTTTACCTTCGTTTTATCACTCATCTGGCCAACGTCTTGAACAACTCTACTCAAAATCTTCAAAAGAATATTTAAAACAATTGAATTTAAATATGTATGAACTTGCAGAATTCGTTGGTGGTAAAATTGCAAGAACAATCATTTTTGATATGAATTTAAATCAAGATGAAAAGATAGCTAGACTAAAAAATCTTATGGAAAAATTATCTGGATTTTCTGAAGATGATTTAGCATTTATTTTAATTCGAAAATGTATTTTTGCGGAGGCATCTGCTAAAGGTTATCGAATGGGCTGGAATGAAGACTTTATTATTGACAGTTACTTACAATCTTTAAAATTATCTAAAGAACTAGATGAAATTGCAAAGAGAAATCCTTTATTGAGGGAATATAATATTGCAACTTATGGTTATGAAGAAAGATATCCTGTAACTTATAAGTTTATTCCAGAGAAGATTAAAAATAATGAAAAGTTTAATAAGCAATTAAAAGTTTAGATAGTTTGACTATCTAAACTTTTTTCTTTTTTATATTGATAAAAATCTTTGTAGATGTTATAATTTTTAAAAAACATCTAAGGAGTAGGGCATGTTTAAAAGATTATTTGCCACAGAAACTAAGGAAATTAAATTTGGCATAGAATTAACTATATTATTTAGTTTGCTATTTTTAATTGGGGCACCTTGGTTAATTATTGAATTGTTAGATTTAATGGAAGTTACATTGTTAAGAGTAGGTGTAATTATATTTGACTTGGCATTGCTTTATCTTTTGTATTTGTCAATTGTAAGAATTGACTCAATATCTGATAACAGGCATCGCTTAAGAGCAAAACAAGGTTTAATTAAATATAAGTATTCCCCGCAAAAATATCATTATAAAGATATTTTGTTGTGGTATGAGAAAATAGATATTCCTGATAAACTTTATGTGTTAACAGAAAGTGAAGAAAGATTTATTTTGGAAGTTGATTTTGAACTAGTTGGCCGTAAAGAGGAATTAGATGAAAAGATAATGATGATTGATGATGAAGAGTTTAATAATATTAAAGATATTGAGAAAAAGTTATTTGAACTTGGGATAATCGATAATGATAATATGATTACAATTGAATCATTATCAGATAATAATGATCCAAAATTATTTAAAAATGTCTTAACTTATTTAGATATGAAGAAGTATCCTAAAAGTTATTTAGAGTTTTAAATTAGTATATTATTATATAAGTTGCTTATTTAGTGGTATAATAAGCGCGTAGATTGGTAATAAGGAGGAACCATGGTAATCAAACCAAAATTCAAAGGATTTATCTGTACAAACGCCCATCCAGTAGGATGTAGACAAACGGTACTAGCGCAAATTGATTATGTAAAAAGTATGGGTGAAATAGATGGTGCTAAAAATGTTTTAATTATTGGCGCTTCCACAGGTTTTGGCCTTGCAACTAGAGTTGTATCTACTTTTGCTTTGAAAGCTAATACAATTGGAGTGTTTTTTGAACGACCTGCAACTGACAGACGTACTGCATCAGCTGGTTGGTATAATACTGTTGCTTTTGAAGAATTAGCTCAAAAGGAAGGCTTATATGCAAAAAGTATCAATGGTGATGCTTTTTCAGATGAGATAAAAAAACAAACTATTGAATTAATAAAAAAGGATTTAGGTAAAGTAGACCTAGTAATTTATAGTTTAGCTTCACCAAGAAGGACTGATCCTAAAACATGTGAAACATATTATTCGGTATTAAAACCAATTGGTAAAACATATGTTGATAAAACAGTTGACTTCCATACAAGTGAAGTTAGTGAAGTGAAAATCGAACCAGCAAATGAAACTGAAATTGAACATACAATTAAAGTTATGGGTGGGGAAGATTGGAAACTTTGGATAGATGCGATGATTGAGGCTGATGTTTTAGCTGAAGGTGCAAAAACAGTTGCTTACACTTATCTTGGCTCAGAATTAACATATCCGATTTATAAGAATGGAACTATCGGAAAAGCAAAAGAACATTTAGAAAATACAGTAAAAGATTTAGATGTAGTTCTTTCTAAAGTGAATGGTAAAGCATATGTTTCTGCTAACAAAGCATTAGTTACCCAAGCAAGTTCCGCAATCCCTGTAGTATCACTTTATATTTCAATACTATATAAAGTAATGAAAGAAAAGGGAACTCATGAAGGAACAATTCACCAAATCTATCGTCTCTTTAGAGATCGTTTATATAGTGATGAATTAGAACTAGATAGCGAAGGTAGAATTAGAATTGATGACTTAGAATTAAGCAGTGATGTACAAGAAGAAGTAACAAAACTATGGCAAGAAATTACGAGTGAAAATATAAATGAACTTACAGATATTGCTAGTTTTAGAAAAGAGTTCTTCAACTTGTTTGGTTTTGAATATGATAATATCGATTATGATGAGGATGTAGAAATTGAACTAAATATTCCAAGTATAGAATAAGTCGTAATTAATTTTACGACTTTTTTATACATTTATGAAAGTATCAAAAAAGTATCATCCATTTTTAAAGACATTATGATATACTGATAGTGGTGATATAATGTTTAAAGATGAAGTCAAACGTTTAAGACTTGAAAATAATTTAACCCAAGAGGAATTAGCAGAAAAACTATATGTATCTAGATCTGCTGTAGCGAAGTGGGACCAGGGAAGAGATATACCTAGAGAAGATACCTTAACTGATATTGCTTCTTTTTTTAATGTTTCAAAAGATGAACTATATAAAACTGATGAGCCTCAAAAAGTGATTGAACTACTTGAAAAAAGAACTTATCGACTTTTAATTATTTTGCTTAGTATAATAACAGTTTTAGTAATTGTAATTACATTCTTATTGGTTGGTACCAATAATAAACTAAGTAGAGTAGAATATGATAAATTTTTTTCAAATGAAATGTTAGAATATTTTTACTTAAAAGATCTAGAACCTATTGTAGAAGATAGTAGTGGTTCATTAATATTTGGAACTGAGTATTGTATTGATATTGAAAACGAACAAATGTTTCATGATTATGTAGAGTATGTGTTTAATTATTTACAGACCAGTCCTTATATTAGTTATGTAGGTTTTCAAGTTTTTGATCCTGAGAATAAAAAATATGAATATGAAGGTGAAGTATATATTCTAGCTTCAAATAATTTAGATGATTACTATTACAGACGTCATTTAACGCCAATAGAAGTTAGAAATGATATTAGTTACCAATTTTTTTATATTCCAACACTAGATATTAATCGAAATAAAGGTGATAGTATAGAGTTTTACTATATTACACTTACCTATCAAAAAGAAATTAAATCGTGGAGAATATCCAAAAATGATATATATAAAGCAAATTTTACGATGTTTATAGATAAACCTACTGATATTTATGACTATTATCTTTTTCATGAATATTATGATTTAGAAATAGTTGAGATAAGTGATGAAAACTTTTTTGATTATTTTGATGTTAATCCTGTGAAGATTGAAAGTGGCTATATGTATTATCTAATTGGAAAAGGCCATTATTTTCTAAGCGATATAAATGTTTCGATAATAGTAGATGCAGAAGATAAAAGTGAAGAAGCTGTTACAAAGTTACTTGCTCCAAACTATGGAAATACTTTAAGAATGAAAACTGCAAAAATCATAGTAGATAATGAAACAAATGAGAAAAGTTATGGATATGATCTAAAAGCAAATGGATATTTTTATATGATAAAGAAATAAAAGCTTATCAGAATGGATAGGCTTTCTTTTATTTAAAATTGACATTTTTCGACATCTACAATATAATAATATTGTGGAAAGAGGAGATGAAATGGTAAAAAAAATAATAAATCGCAGAAAGAATTTTAGAAGAACAACACTAATAATGTATTGGAGTATTAGGGTTATAACTATTATTCTTTTAGCCTATAGTATAGTTGGAATTTTCCTAAGGCGTAGTGATGACTCTCAAAGTGGAGACTATTTATTCATTGCGATTAATGCAGCTGCATTACTTGTTGCATCGTTTGTTCCATATTTTTTAAATCGAAGATTCCAAATCTTAGTTCCTGAATTATTACTAAGAATTTACATTGGGTTTGTTACTGCTGCATTACTGCTTGGAGAAATCGGTCAATTTTTTGTTTATGTACCATGGTGGGATTCGGCTCTACATTTATTTAGTGGCTCGTTAATTGGAGTGGTAGGTTTCTCACTTTTAAATATTTTAAATAAGTCTAAAGATTTAGAATTTAGATTAAGTCCTGGCTTTGTAGCTTTATTTGTATTTTGTTTTTCATTATCTGTTGGAGTTATTTGGGAAATAATCGAGTACTTAATCGATGGTTTCGCAGCAAGTAATATGCAGCGTTTTAGAGATTCAATAACAGGTGAACTTTGGATGGGTCGTGAAGCGTTACGAGATACAATGAAAGATTTTATGTTGAATACACTTGGAGCTGCATTAATTAGTGTATTAGGTTATATTGATTTAAAACGTAAATCCGGATTAATTAATAAAATGGTATTAAAAAGAGAAAGAACTGAAAAAGAGCAACTTTTAAGTTAAAAAAACTGAGATAGATTTTTTTCTATCTCAATTTTTTTCGATAAAGATTGGAATATTAGGAGGATAAAAAGTAAAAATAGTAAATGAGACTGCAAGGGTTATAATAATTGCAAGCGAAAGGTAAAATTTTGAGGTTGTAAAGATTATTCTTTTATAAAATTTTATAATAATAAGTTGAGCGATTGTGATTGCAAGAAAATATATGAAGATATCTAGAAATGTTGATGATATACCAAGTGCACCTGTATAAGTATAATAAAGCGCAAGAATAAGAATAATACTTATCAAAATGCTAATTGTCATCAATGTGAATACCTTAGAAAACTTTAAGTTTAACTTTCTTTTATAAATAAAATAAAAAGCAAAGTACCAAATTATTACTGGGTAGAATGCAAGTTTCAAATGTTCAAAGACACTTTCATTTATAGGTACAAATATTCCAACTAATTTTATTTTTCCGGTTAAATCATAAACAAAGTGAAATGCACTTCCCATTAATGTTATGAAGAAAATACTGTAAAGAAGCAAATTATTTATTTTTATATCGTTTTTCATTGTAAACCCTCAATACATTATATAAAATTACTAGTTATATTATTTGCAAATGTACGGATTTAAACTTATAATTATTTATAAGTTGGTTAATTTATTTTGGAGGAAGATATGGATACTAAATTAATTGAATTTCTAAATAATGCTTATTTTAAAGAATCAGATCTAGCTATCTTTGAAAAGTTCTTAAAACCAACTTTGGAAAAGTTAGAAGAAGGTTTAGCGGTAGTGAAGATGGAAGTTATAGATGACCATCTAAATTTACATAGAATGGTTCACGGTGGTGTGCTTGCAACACTTGCTGATTTTACAATGGGTATCGCTGCAATAACTCATAATAAGAGCATTGTAACTACAGATATGAGCATTAGTTATATTAAAAATGTTACAAGTGGTAAAGCGATTGAAGCAGTAGGTAGCGTTACTCATAATGGTAATAAGATGATTAGAACAACTTGTGATATATTCGATGAAGGAGGAAATTTATTAGTTAAAGCTATTGGGAGTTACTTTGTTTTAGGAGAGTTAGACCTTAATAGTTTTAATAATCGATAAAATATGAAAAGTAAGAAAGTAATCTTTAAAGAGGATTGTGGTAACGCGCCAAAGAAACTTATTATTTTTGAACTCTATCAAAAGATAATTAATAATGATGAGTCTTTTTTAGAATATCTTAAAGATGATATTATTTGGGATATAAAAGGTAGAGAGGAAATTAAAGGACTTGAAAACTTTTTAATCAAAGTTAAATCTTTTACAAACAATATAAAAGAAATTAGACTTGATGAGATTATTACTCACGGAAGAGTTGCTGCAGCAAATGGAATTATTGAACTTGAAAGTGGTAAGTTAATTGACTTTGCAGATACGTTTAAGTTCAATAATAGTTCTAAAACTGCAAAAATATCAGTTATTAATTCATATTATATTTTATAATTGAAAGGATAAATATATGGAAACTTTAACAAACGAAAGAATAAATGAACTTTTCAGCTTGCTTGAAAAAAGGTATAATAAGTTAAAAGATAAGCTAGAAACAATAGATTTTGCGGAAGTTAAGAAGCGACTTCTAAATAATCCTGATAAACTAAAGAGCTTAAATGAAATGGATTCAACTGGTGGTGAACCTGCAGTTGTTTGGCGTGAAAATGATGAATATGTAATAATTGATCTAGCAAAGGAATCGCCTCAAGGAAGAAGAAGTTGTTGTTATGATGATGAAGCACTTGAAGCAAGAAAGAAATTTAAGCCTGATTATAGTGCGCTTGGTTTAGCCGAAAAAATGGGGATCGAAATCTTAACTGAGGAAGAATATCGTAGATTACAAGAAATAGTAGAATTTGATTTAAAAACATCAACTTGGGTAAAAACACCTGATAGAATACGTAAACTTGGTGGGGCAATTTTTTGTGATCGAAGATATGATACAGTTTTCACATATCATAATGGTGCTGATTCGTATTATGGGTCAAGAGCATTTAGAGGTAAATTAAAAGTATAATAAAAAAAGCAAGTCAGAATTTTCTGACTTGCATTTTTTTAATTATTAAGACCTAAACTTACTTGATATACAAAGTCATCCCATAAATTATTTTCAAACATAATCTTTGGATCAGCTTTACCGCTTGAATCGTTATGGGTTTTGAGTTGGTCAATTGACATATTAAGTTCATTCATAATGGCCATTGTAAGGTAAACTGTATTTTGCCAAGTTTTCATATAATCGCCATCGCTGTTAACGCATATTTCTATTCCAATAGAATTAGTATTAGTTATATTAGAGTGGCCTTTATTGTCGCCAACATGCCATGCCATCTGGTTTAGTTCAAGCATTTGGTAGATTTCATTTGAATCAACTACAAAGTGCGTGCTTGCATTAGCAGATAGATTTGTGCTCCAATAACGGTAGTGGGCATTTGCATCTGCTCCAGCTCTAGTATTTGCTGTTTCGTGAATAACTATATATTTAGGATTGATTGTTCTATTTTTTGTATAATTTATGGTAAGTTGTCTTTTGAAATATGGAATTAATTTATCGTATGTAATAAGATAAGTTTTTGTAGTTGTTTCATCATTTGCTTCGATTTCCAGTGTTGAAAAAACTTGATTATCATCTATGTTTTTAATCCTACCATCACCATTAAAAGAAAATTCACTAATTATTTTATCTTGAGTCTCATTTAAGATTGCAAGATAAGGGGTATTGTCCTTTTCTCCAAAGGCAAGATACTTTTCATCGTGTTTTACTACATTAATATTAATTTGATTATTGTTAATGATTTCGTCGCTAGTATTTTCGTTATTAATTATTTCTACTTTATTGTGATTAATGCTCCCCAATATAATAAAGACTAATAACATAAAGAAATAGATACTTGAATAAATAACAAATTGTTCATTATGTCTTATAGCTTTCTCCTCCTTCATAGATTTAATTATAACGCAAAATGCTTTATATTTAGTTTGATTTGATGTGGTAATTAGAGGGGATTTGGAATATTAAGTAAAAAGATTTTATTCTCTTCTTAAATAGGTTATAATATGTATGAATAGAGGTGAAAATAATGGAATTAATAAGAAGTGATAAAAAAGTAACGTTACTAGTTGATGGAAAAGAAGCTGGAAGAATTACATATTATGAAGAAAAAGGAAAGCTAGTAGTTGATAGTACATTTGTGGATCCAGTCCATAGAGGTAAAGATTTCGGCTTGAAACTTGTTGATGAAGTTGTAGATATTGCAAGAAGTATGAATACAACAATTATTCCAGTTTGCCCTTATGTAGAAAAGGTATTTTTACGTTATGAGAAATATCATGATGTACATGAAAAAAAACATGATAAAGGCGTAAGTTGCAATGTAAGTAAAATGAAAGAATAAAGAAGCAGCATTTGCTGCTTCTTTTTGTCTAACTGTGTCAAAAATCATAGGTCCTTCATAAAATAAGGTATATAAGAGTAAAGGAATGAAATGATGGTAATTAGTAAAGATTTAAAAGATCTTGCACCGAGATTTCCTCTTAAAAATATCTTGTTTTCTGAAGACTTAAAAAAACATTTACATATAAAAATAGGGGGAAAGGCAGATTATTTAATTTTCCCCAGAACTTATGATGAGTTAAGAGATGTAATAAGTTTTTTTGATAACTTTAATATTCCAATTACAATTATTGGTAAAGGAACAAATTTGATTGTAAAAGATGGGGGAATTCGTGGTGCAGTAATTTCCCTTAAATACTTTAATAAGATTAATGTTATCGGCAATTTCGTATATGCTGGAGCTGGTGCATCTTTAATTAAAACATGTAAGGTTGCTATGGATTATAGTTTAACTGGTTTAGAGTTTGCATCAGGAATCCCTGGAACTATCGGTGGAGCAGTATTTATGAATGCAGGAGCTTATGGAGGGGAAATCAAAGATGTTTTGGAGAGCATTGTCGTACTTGATAAGGATAATAATATTAAAATTAGAACTAAAGAAGAATTAGATTTTGGTTATCGTAAAACTAATATTGAAGAAAATAAAGAAATAATTTTAGAAGCAAAATTTAAATTAGAAGAAGGATATAAGGAAGAAATAAAGGAATTAACTAAGAAGTTAACGAAAGCAAGAAGAAGTAAGCAACCGCTAAACTATCCGAGCTGCGGTAGCGTGTTTAAGAGACCGCCAAATATGTTTGCGGGAAAATTAATTCAAGATAGTGGCTTACAAGGTTATCGTGTAGGAGGGGCTATTGTTAGCACAAAGCATGCAAACTTTATCCTTAATACTGGAGGCGCTACTGCAAAAGATTATATTGCAGTTATTGAACATGTAAAGAAGACTGTAAAGGAAAAGTTTAATGTTGATTTAGAGTTAGAAGTTAGGATTATCGGGGAAGATTAATCAAAAGTATAATTAAAAGTAAAACTGAATATAATAAATTGGAAACATTTCTATGTTTCTTTTTCTATGTTTAAAATATAAAAAAGTGTCATTATTATAAATTTTTTAAAAAAATAGCACTTATCGCTTGACATTGCTAAAAGATGTGATATAATATTGTTAGCACTAGGGGAGTAAGAGTGCTAATATAAAAAAGGAGGTATAATAATGATTAAGTTTTATTATGATTTAAAGCCAAGTAGAAATTATATGAATAGTACTGTTGAGGTTTTAGATCCGGAATATGTTATTACTGTTGACCTTCCTGGCCTGAAGAAAGAAGATATAAAAGTTACTTTAGAAGAAGATATATTAACAATCACTGCTAAAAGAACTAAAGAAGAAAATAAAGAATATTATCTAGATGAAAGATATTATGGAGAGTTAACTAGAACATTCAGATTACAAGATCTAAAAGAAGACGGAGAATATAAAGCTATTTATGAAAATGGTGTCTTAACTGTAAGACTTCCAAAACTAACCGAAGCTGAAACAAAGAAAATAATTACAATTGAGTAAAGGAGGGATTGTATGTTCTATCCAGACCGTAACAGACGTAAGTTCTTCAAAGATTTCTTTGATGAATTTAACGATAAGTTTTTCGATGACTTCTTTAGCCTAGCACGTCCTAGTCAAGGTAGGTTATGTGCTGACTTAGTAGAATCTGATAAGGAGTATAGCTTAACTATCGAAATTCCAGGTTTAGAAAAAGAAGATATTAAGATAAGTTATGAGAACAACTACTTAACAATCTCTGCTGAGAAAAAGGCTAAAATAGATGAGTCAGATGAAAAACAAAATTATGTTCACAAAGAAATCTATTATGGTTCTTACCATAGAAGCTTCTTCTTGGAAGATGTAGATAGCGAAAATATTAAAGCTAGCTACAAGAACGGTATTCTTGTAGTTAAATTACCTAAAAAAGAGGTAATTGACGGTAGTAAGTACATTGAAATCGAATAAAATTACACTTTAATTATTCGATAATTTTGGTTGTAAAATAGGGGAAAATCTTATAAAATATAGGAAGGGGATTTATATATGTTTTATTTTGGAAAAAGTAACAAATCACTAGGTGATCTATTTGATGACTTCTTAGGGATTGAAATTAAACGCAATTACTTAAGAAGTGATTTAATTGAAAATGATAATAATTATGAGCTAACTGTGGAGATTCCTGGTATAGAGAAAAGTGATATAAATATCTCTTACGAGAATAAGTATTTAACTATTACAGCTAACAAAAAACAAATTAAAGAAAATGTTGATAATTATATTCAAAAAGAAATCCAATATGGGTCTTACACTAGAAAATATTTTCTAGAAAATATAGATAGTGATAAGATAAAAGCAAGTTACAATAACGGTATCTTAAATGTATTAATACCTAAATTACAAGTAGATAATAAACAAAAAACAATTAACATTGAATAATAGGAGGATTAGAAAGAATGTTAAAACCATTACATGACAATGTTGTATTGAAGAAAGAAAAAGTTGAACAAGTAACAAAAAGTGGAATTATTGTTACAGGTGATGTTCAAGAAGAACCAGATTATGCTACAGTAGTTGCTGTTGGTGAAGGAAAATATGTAGATGGAAAATTAGTTCCTTTAACTGTAAAAGTTAATGATAAAGTTGTATACAAAAAATATTCAACAACTACAGTAAAATTTGATGAGGAAGAATATCTAGTTATTAGTGAAAAAGATATTCTTGCAATAGTAGAATAAGGAGGAATTAGAAGATGAGTAAAATGATTAAATTTTCCAGAGATGCAAGAACAGCAATGTTAGAAGGTGTTAATACACTTTGTGATGCTGTTAAAGTAACAATTGGTCCAAAAGGTCGTAATGTTGTTTTAGATAAAGGGTATGGTTCACCATTAATTACAAATGATGGTGTAACAATTGCAAAAGAAATTGAACTTGAAGATAAATTCCAAGATATGGGGGCTAAATTAGTATACGAAGTTGCAAATAAAACTAATGAAGATGCAGGTGATGGTACTACAACCGCAGCAGTTTTAGCACAATCAATGATCAACAAAGGAATTCGTGAAGTTGAAAAAGGTGCTAATCCTGTATTAATGCGTGAAGGTATTGAACTAGCAAGTAAAGCTATTTCTAAAGCTTTATTAGAAAAATCTCGCAAAGTTGAAACAAATGAAGATATTGCAAGTGTTGCAACAATCTCATCTGGTAACTCTGAAATTGGTAAGATAATTGCTGAAGCGATGGAGAAAGTTGGTCGCGAAGGTGTTATCTCAGTTGACGAATCAAAAGGATTTGATACTTACTTAGAAGTTGTAGAAGGAATGCAATATGATAAAGGATATATTTCTCCTTACATGGTAACTGACCGTGAAAAAATGGAGATTGATTTAGAAGATGCTTATGTCTTTGTAACTGATCAAAAGATTTCATCAATTAAAGATATCCTTCCACTTTTAGAACAAATCGTTCAAGAAAACAAACCATTATTAATTATTGCAGATGACTTAGAAACTGAAGTAGTAAGTACATTGATTGTTAATAAACTTCGTGGAACATTCAATGTAGTTGCAACAAAAGCTCCTGGCTTTGGAGACAACCAAAAAGAAATACTTAATGATATTGCAATTATGACAGGTGCTAAGTTCTATGCAAAAGACTTAAATATGGAACTTAAAGATGCTAACTTAGATGACTTAGGATCAGCTAAGAAAATCAATATTGCTAAAGATCATACAACAATCATTGGTGGAAACGGAAGCAAAGAAGCTCTAGATGAAAGAGTAGCTGAAATTAGAAAACGTATTGAAGATACAACTAGCGATTACGAAAGAAAACGTTACTCTGAAAGATTAGCGAAATTAACAAGTGGAGTTGCAGTTGTAAAAGTTGGTGCAATGACTGAGTCTGAAATGAAAGAAAAGAAATTAAGAATTGAAGACGCACTTAACGCTACAAAAGCTGCAGTAGAAGAAGGTATCGTAATCGGTGGTGGAGCTGCATTAGTTGAACTTTACAATGAATTAAAACCTAAAGTTAAATCAGATATTACTGATGTACAAAAAGGTATTAATATTGTAATGGAATCATTAACAGCACCTATTTATCAAATCGCAGAAAATGCTGGATATGCTGCAAGTGAAATAGTTGATAAGCAAAAAGTTGCAAAACCTAATGAAGGTTTCAACGCTAAAACAGGTGAATGGGTAGACATGTTTAAAGCTGGAATTGTTGACCCAACTAAAGTAACTAGAAGTGCTGTATTAAACGCTGCTTCAATCTCTGCATTATTCATCACAACTGAAGCTGCAGTTGCAGAAAAGAAAGAAGAAAAAGAATCACAAATGCCAGCTGGCATGTACTAAGCTAAACATCGACCTACTACGAATCCGTAGTAGGTTTTTTTTATAATTACTTTATGTTATAATAAGAAAGTTAAGATTTTTTATTAATTCCCAATTTTATTGACTAAATTGGAAGATGATTGGGTGTTAAAATCATAAGTGCTAATGTATTATAATTATGTAAATTAATTACATTAACAAGATGATTTTATAAGGAGGAAACTTTTTTGAAGATTAAAGATGTTATTTTTGAAAACAGGAAGAAAATCCTCTTGACTCAAGAACAACTAGCGGATCAATTAAATGTATCAAGCAAAACAGTTAGTAACTGGGAACGTGGAGTATCTTATCCAGATATTTTATTAATAGCGAAAATATGTAATGTATAAATATTAGCATTAATGAATTTTTTCAAGTAGAAGATGTAAAAGAAATAGAAGGTAAAATAGAATATGATTATAAAGCTATTGATAAATTTAAAACTTCAATGATAATCTCTATTGCCTTAATTTTTTTACCATTACTTGCTTTTTTAGGAACTTTAATTAATTCAACTGGAGTTTTTTATTTTTTTATCGTACTTGGAGCTATAGGTTATTTTTATTCTATTACCTCTGCTATAATAGCTAGTATTAAATTTTATAGGTATATTCAAAATAATTATTATTCCTATAAATATTTAAATACTCATAAAAATTATAATTTTGTATATTTATTGTTTTTTATATTTTATTATCAATTTTATTAAGTTCAGATATCTTTTATTATGTATATCACTATTATGGGGTAGATGCTGGAACGATCTTATACTTAGGGATAAGTGTATTGGTATATTTAATATTTCTTATCATACCTATTCTAATATTTAGAAAGTTAAATTTAAAATACAGTATTAAAGAAAAACTTCCATACCTTATATTTGGATTAGCGATATTTGCAACCACAATAGTATTTTTTATGATTGATAGGTATATTTTCAACATTCCTCTATTATTAATACCAGGACAAATAGTAAATTATTTTGGATTTAAAAATTTGAAAGAAAAGAAATAAGAAGCATAAATTTTTGCTTCTTTTTTTAGTGTTTGAAATTATCTTTAAGTTTTTTTGAAATTTTGCTATAATATAGTTAATAGTAGATATTTTAGGGTGATTTTTATGAATTGTAAAATTTGTGGAAGTGAACTTAAAACTAATAAATGTCCAGAATGTAATTATGAAGTTTTTAAAACTTCATTATTTGGTAGATTTTTCTCAAAAGAAAAATCTGAAATCATAGCAAGGTTAGATGACTTTTTTAGATTTTTTAATGATTTGAAATATTTAGATTCTTATATTAGTCGTAGCTTTTATATACCTACTATAGAGTTATATAAAGAAGATTATAATTTTGTAAAAGAATTAAGCAATACACAAGCAATTAATAGATTTGCAAAGGAAAATGAGTATGCACTAAATAATCTATTTAACTTTATAAACTTATATGAAAACTTTGAATCTGAAATTGATAAATTAAATTCAATCTATATTAATAGAAAGTTAGAAACTGAGAAAGAGTATTTAGATAATATATTAAAAGAGGTTGATCCCAATATTTTATTAGATGAAGACCAAAGAAAAGCAATTTTAACTGATGAAGACTACTGTTTAATAATTGCTGGTGCAGGTGCTGGTAAAACTACAACCATGGCTGCAAAAGTTAAATATTTAGTTGAAAAAGAAGGGATTAATGAAAAGGATATATTAGTAGTATCTTATACCAATAAAGCAGTAAATGAATTAAAAGAGAAAATAAATGCTCTAAACATTAATCCAATAATTGAAACGTTTCATAAAATTGGTTATTCATTTATTGCAAAAGAAGATGAAACAAAGAATAAAGTATTTGGTGATAAACATAAATATCGAATTATTCAAGAATTTTTAAAATCTGAAATCTTAAAAGATTTAGATTTGCTTAAAAAGTTAATTATATTTTTTGGTTATTATTTAAATGTTCCTGAAGATATATTAAAATTTAATAATATAGAGGAGTATTTTGCATATATTGAAAAAACAGATTTTTCTACTTTAAGAAGTAATTTATCTGAATATAATAGACAAGTTATAAATCAAAGGACAAAGGAACTTGTTACTATAAATAATGAATTTTTAAAAAGCATGCAAGAAGTGCAAATTGCAAACTTTCTATATTTAAATAAGGTTGATTATATTTATGAAGAACCTTATAAATATAAAATCCCTGGAATGAATAGAAGATATACTCCTGACTTTGTAATTAAACAAGACGGAAAAGTAATTTACATAGAACACTTTGGTATAACTGAAGATAAAAGAAATAGTCTTTATAGTAATGCAGATTTAAAAAAATATATCAAACAAATTATAGATAAAAAGAATTTGCATCATAAGTATCAAACCACATTAATTTGTACTTATTCAAGTTATAATGATGGTAGGGACTTACTTACACATTTAGAAGAAGAATTAATTAAACATGGTATTAAACTAGAAAAAAGAGATGATAAAGAAGTCTTTAATAAAATCATAAGCCAAGATAAAGATAAGTATTTCTATAAGTTTTCGTTTTTAGCTTTAAAATTTTTAGGCTTATTTAAAACTAAAGGCTATACTGAGAAAGACTTTGGAGTACTTAGAACTAAAACAAAGAGCCCAAGAACATTACTTTTTCTAGATGTAATGGAAAGGTTATACTTGTATTATCAAAATTATTTAAAGAAGCATAATGCGATAGATTTTGAAGATATGATCAATGATGCAGCAAATATCTTAACAAACAAAGAAAATTTACGATATAGTTTTAAATATATAATTGTAGATGAATATCAAGATATATCAAGACAAAGATTTAATCTTGCAAAAGCAATTTCTGATTTAACAGGAGCAAAAGTAGTTGCAGTTGGTGATGACTGGCAATCTATATTCTCATTTGCAGGAAGTGAAATAACATTATTTACTGAGTTTGTAAAAGTATTTGGTTATGGTAAGGAATTAAAAATCACTAGAACTTATCGTAATGCCCAAGAAGTTATAGATATTGCTGGTGATTTTATTCAAAAAAATTCAACTCAAATAAAAAAAGAATTAAAATCAATTAAAACTATAAAACAACCAGTTGTAATATATACATATAATTCATCAGATAAAAAGATGAATGAAATGGCAAGTAAAGTTAGTGATACTATTGGTAGAATTTTAAAAAACAAAAAAGATCCTTCAAAACATCAAATATTATTAATTGGTAGATATGGATTTGATGGTGAAAAATTAGGCAGAACGAATTACTTTGAATTTGATTATAAAACACGAAGAATAAAATCAAAAGAATTTCCTGCTGCAAACTTAACTTTTCTTACAGCTCATTCATCTAAAGGGCTTGGGTTTGATGATGTAATAATTATAAATGCAGAAAATTCTATTTATGGCTTTCCTGCGCAGATTGAAGATGATCCAATTTTAAAACTTGTAAGACCAAAAGAAGAAGAAATGGTATTCGCAGAAGAGAGAAGATTATTTTATGTTGCCTTAACTAGGACTAAAAATAGAGTTTTTATTATAACGCCTGAAGATAGGCCATCTAAGTTTGTTTTAGAATTACTGAAAAATTATGAAACAATTACATTAGTTGGTAATATTGATGAAAACCCAAAAGAAATAAGAAAAACTAGATTAATATGTCCTGAATGTGGTTATCCAGTTCAAGCAAGAATAGATTCTAACTTCGGGTTTAAAATTTATGTTTGTATGAATGAACCCGAACTATGTGGTTTTGTTACTAATGATATGAATTGTGACAAACGTGGAATTCATTATTGTGATGAATGTGATGGATATATGATAGTTAGATACAATAGAAATGAAAAGAAGTATTTCTATGGATGTACTAACTTTGAAGATAAAAATATCAAGTGTCAAAACTCATATGGAATAGAAAAATAGATGTTATGAGATAATAATAAAGAATCAATTTTAAATTGAAAGGATATAATGATGGAAAATTTTAAATATGAAAACCAAACAAAAATAATCTTCGGAAAAGGTACAGAAAATGATGTAGGTTCTTTAGTTAAAGAATACGGTAGTAATGTGTTACTTCACTATGGTGGAGGAAGTATTAAAAGAACAGGCTTACATGCAAGAGTAGTTAAATCATTAAAAGCTGCTGGAGTTAATATTTTTGAACTTGGTGGAGTGGTTCCAAATCCAAGACTAAGTTTAGTTTATGAAGGAATTGAAATAGTAAGAGAGAATAAGATTGATTTCATTCTTGCAGTTGGTGGCGGAAGTGTAATTGATAGTGCTAAAGCTATTGGGATTGGTGCTTTATATCCTGGAGATGTATGGGATTTCTTTACAAGAAAAGCTAAAGTTGAAGCGACTATTCCTGTAGGAGTAATCTTGACAATCCCTGCTGCAGGAAGTGAATCAAGTACAAGTAGTGTTATAACAAAAGAAGAGGGTTGGTATAAAAGAGCAGTAGGGTCCCCAGTGATGCGGCCTAAATTTGCAATAATGAATCCTGAATTAACATTAACACTTACTCAATACCAAACTGCTTGTGGAATTGCGGATATGTTATCACATGTTTTTGAACGCTATTTTACAAACACTAAACATGTTGATTATACTGATGAACTTTGTGAAGCAACAATGCGTTCAATTATAAAACATGCTTTAATGGTAACTAATAATCCAAATGATTATAATGTAAGATCAGAAATTATGTGGGAAGCTACTATGGCACATAATGGACTACTAGGAGTAGGAAGAGAAGAAGATTGGGCAAGCCACGCTATTGAACATGAATTAAGTGGTATTTATGATATTGCACATGGTGCAGGTCTTGCAATTGTCTTTCCTGCTTGGATGAAGTATGTTTATAATCATGATAAAGATAGATTTGTAAGATTTGCAAATAAAGTGTTTGGTGTTAGTGTTGAAGTAGATATGGATAAAACAATCAACAAGGGAATCGAAGAACTTGAAAACTTCTTTGAAAAAATTGGTCTAAAAACTAAATTAAAAGATGTTAAGATAGATAGGTTAAGATTTGAAGAAATTGCTAAAAAAGCTACCGAAAGCGGACCAATTGGAAGATTTGTAAAACTAACAGAAAAAGATGTATTAGAGATTTTAAATCTTGCTTATGAATAAAATTCTCCTTGTAGTTTTTACATAAAATGGTATAATATTATAGAGTAAAATAAAAGAGGAGATATTTATGGAAATTAAATATGTATTAAACGGTGGGATATGGGCCCCAAAAGACGAAGTGAAAGAGGCGTTTTATACAGAGTTATACAACTTTGTCAACTCTAATTACGATACAGAATTAAAGGAAATGAGTTTAGCTGACTTCATTGTTTCTGAACCATATATTATCGGTAATATGGTTGGGAAATATTTCTTAAAAGAAGAAGTTGGTGGAAAAGTAGAAGATCAACCAGAGAACTATTTTATTGGTTATTTATATCGCAATAAGAAGTTCTTAGATCTTATTCCTCATTTAATCCATTTCTTTGCTCTTTGGAGAGAAATCGAAAACTGTACTGAACCTAACGCAACAGACTTTTTCGCAAACTCTTGGGCATCACTTGTTGATACTGCAAAATTCTTCAAGTATACAACAGTTGAAGATTTAAGAAAAAGTCCTGAAGCACCAAGTGTTCAAGATCCTAGAATCTTAAATATGTTACAAAACTGTCCAGGATTATACCATGCACCAACTGAGTTTGAAGAAGGTGCAAGAATTCCTAAGCCCAAAAGAGATAACTATGAATTTATTGGTTGGTATGATAATCCTGAATTTGAAGGTGAAGTATTAACACATCTTGTAGATGGTGTAGATATATATTATGCAAGATGGGCAACTCATACATTCTTCCATTCAAATGATGGTTATGCAACATTTGATGACTTATATACTGATTTCTTAAATGACTTCTCAGAGGTTGTTGGAAAACAAGTAACAAAAGATGTAGAAAGATTACCAAAACATGGACCAGTATCTGAGTTCTGTAAAGAAAGTTTTAATGGTAATTTAAATAAATTCTTTGCAACTCCAAAATATTATGATAAATGGATTTGGCTAATCGATTGGTTTAGAAGTCTAATGAAAGATAATCCAAAAAAATTACGTCATTTTGAATTTGCTGATGGAAAATTTGGCTTAGAAGCACAAGTTAGATGGGAATTAAATTCATTATTCGTTAGTCGTTTCCACTTAACATGGCCAATAACTGGTGATTATAGTGGAATTGGCATCAAAGAAAAACTAGCTGATTCTACAAACTCATCTATTATCAAAGTGAAATATCCAGTTGGTGAAAATGTAAAATTTCCTAAGATGAATAGAGATGGTTATGAGCTAGTTGGATTCTATGATAATCATGAGTTGCTAGGTGAACAAGTTACAAGTATTACTGATGATACTTATGCAGCAAAAACTCTATATGCAAAATGGAATAAACTATAATAAAAATGAAACTCTTCTTTGAGTTTCATTTTTTTAGGAAAAATAATTAAATGTGTTTGCTTTTTCTCTTTCAATTATCTATTAAATATTATATAATTATATTGTGAAGTAATAAATACAAATAATTTAAAAGGATAACCGCTATGAAAAACACAAATAAAGTATATCTTTATAGATACTTTTATGCATTGATAATATTTCTAGGAATTCTCGCTTTAGCATTCCTTTTTATGAATTTTGAAAATCAATATAACAAAATAGTCGATGAGTATAATGATATTGTTAGATACGCTGTTTCTGAAGAGTTTACTGGTACAGTTAGAAATGAAGTTTTAGATAAGTTAGCAGAAGTAGAAGAAGCCAGAATTGTAAATAACTATCGTAGTTTTACTAGTACATTAATAATAATAATTTTTTTAAGTTTATTTAATTATTTCTATATTCGTTTTGGATACAAATTTAAACTCTTGAAAGAGTCAGCTGGAATAAATTTAAATAAACGGATCTTACTATTAATAAGTATTATTGAAATTATTTATTTTGTGGGTTTACAAATCTTTGGAAATCCAACATTCATCGGATTAAACCTTTGGACTCTTTTTCTTGTTAACATTATTATAGTTGTCTTTATAGTTGTAATAGCATTACAAATTGAATATTTTCTTAAAAACAGAAGTGAAGATAAATAGAAATAATCTTCACTTTTTCAATACATATATACATATTTATGTATAAGTAGAAATTAATAATTTTTTATCAAAAATAATAATTATATGTTTGTTTTATTATTGAAGAATAAAAGATTAACCAATAAGTAAATCATTACATATTATATAGTAGAAAAATATAATAAATTATTTAAAAAAAATTTTAAAAAGTTTCAAAAAAAACTGATATTACTTTGTTATATTAGTGAGAGGAAAAGAGGGTGAATATTATGAAAAGAAATTCCAAAGAATATATTAATAAATTAAATAGAGAGATTAGACGTAGAGAGTTTTTAAATATGGCTTACTCTTTTCTGAACAACCAAAAAAGAGTTAATGAAAATAAGAAAAAGTTGTATGAATTAGAAAACAAACTGATTTTAGAGAAGCTAAAGAATGCTCTCTAAAACCCTTATTAAATAGCATACTGTCATTAATGTATATATTGCCTGAAGGATAGGAAGCTAGCCCCCACTAATCGCTTCCTATTCTACTTAATAGCCTAAAACCAAGGATTAACAGGGTTTAACCCCCTCTCCCCTTGGTTTTTTTCTTTCTATAATAAATATAAAGAACCGACTTAAAATAGTTTTAAGTCGGTCTTTTTTGATGTCTATATATAATGGTGCGGCTAGTGAAATTCGAATTCACACATTGTTACCAATACTACCCCCTCAAGATAGCGCGTCTACCAGTTCCGCCATAGCCGCATATTTTGCATTAAATATTATACCATATGATAAATAAAAAATAAAGGGTTTTAAGTTGGAAAATTTATGTTGATTGAACAATTAGAATAGATTTATATTTGCTTTTAAGATATAATATAGATAAGTAGAAAATATGTATAGGAGAACAGTTATGAAAAAAATAGCTTCATTTGAAATTGATCATTTAAAATTGTTGCCTGGAATATATGTATCAAGAAAAGATTATTTAACAGAAGACGTTTTAACAACCTTCGATCTACGTTTCACTAGACCGAACTTTGAACCAGTCATGGGTACAGGTGCAATCCATGCCCTAGAACATTTAGGTGCTAGTTTTCTTAGAAACAATCCACAGTTCAAAGAAAGAATTATTTACTTTGGACCAATGGGTTGTAGAACTGGGTTTTATTTGATTTTAAATGGGGATTTAAAGTCTAAAGATATTGTTGGCCTAATTTCAGAAATGATTGAGTTTGTTTTAAATTTTGAAGGACAGATTATAGGTGCTAGTCCAGTTGAATGTGGTAATTATATTGATATGGACTTAAATATGGCAAAGTTTTATGCAAATAAATATAAAGAAGAAGTTTTAAAAAATATGACAGAAGAAAGGTTAAACTATCCAAACTAAAAGTGATACTATGAAAACTAACTTTGAACCATTTCCAATACTAGAAACATCAAGATTAGTTTTAAGAAAGTTTACAGAAAAAGATGCACTTGATTTATTTGAGATTAGAAGTAATCCAGAAATGCTTGATTTTACTGATGGTAAAGTTGATGAATTTATTGATGATACAATTAGGTTTATTAAGATAATCAACAATGGAATTGATAAAGAAAAATGGATTAATTTTGCTATTGTATATAAGCCAAATAAAAAATTAATCGGTTCAATTAATCTTTGGAACTTTGATTATAAACTAAAGAAAGCAGAAGTTGGATACGCTTTAAACCCTCTTTATCAAAAAAGAGGTTTAATGACTGAAGCATTAGAAGCAGTAGTCAAATATGGTTTTGAGGAAATGGGACTAGATTTAATAGAGATTTGGACTGATCATAGAAATACAAGTTCAATTAAACTTGCTGAAAGAGTTGGGTTTAAATATATAAAAACTGAACTTGAACAAGGTTATTATAAAAAACAAACATTTAAAATGTTAGTTTATCAATTAAGAAGGAATGAAGTATGAGTATAGCATATTATGATTCACCAGTAGGATTACTATTAATCGAGGAACGCTATGGAAAAATAGTTAGAATTACTAATGAAGATTACAGGGTTCATAATGATGAAAGTAATGAAGTGCTTGATGAAGCAATAAAACAACTTGATGAATATTTTAATGGAAAAAGATTTGAGTTCGATTTACCAATTGAAGTAAATGGAACACCTTACATGCTTAAAGTTTGGAATGAACTATTAAAAATACCTTATGGTGAAACTATTAGTTATCAAGAACTAGCAAGGCGTGTAGGTAATGAAAAAGGTGCTAGAAGTGCTGGTGGAGCTTGTGGAAAGAACAACATAATTATTGTAATTCCATGTCACAGGGTTATTGGAAAAAATGGTAAGTTAACTGGATATACTGGCGGATTAAATATTAAAGCTAAATTGTTAGATTTAGAATATAAATATATAAGTGAATAAAGGGGTAAGGATGGAAAAATATTATCGAGGTCAAGCTAAAAATTTTTCAGGTAATATAAAAAATGGTAATGATATTATTCCTTCAATTTTAAGGGATAAAAATAATGATTTCACTCTAATTGATGAATATAATTATTATTTGGATTGTGCAAAAAGCATGCAAGAGGTTTTAGATACTACAATAGGAAGTGACGATGAAATTACCATTAAATCATTAGGGATGTTCCAACACTATGGAATTAAGACAAGACTTGTAGACATTACTAAATCAAAAGATGTAGCCTTATATTTTGCATCTAATCAGTTTTTCGATGAGCCAGGGTATATTTATGAGATTGTCCCTGGGACAAGCATAAAAGAATTAAAAGATGATTTACGTGTAAGTGTAACAAGAAAAATTCAAACAATTCTTGATAGCAAACACTTAATAAATAATAAAGTAAACTTATTTTATTATTTTAAATTAAGAGAAAATACAAAAGGGACCATTAGATTATCTAGCATTACTGATCCTGTGATTTTAGATTATGATAAACTATTTACAGTTAAACAAAAAGAAAACTTAAGAATAAATAAACAAAAGGGGAGTTTCATTTTACTAGGTAATGAAGTTAGTAACGATAGATTAACTGGAAAAATCAACCGGGATATTTTTACTAATTTAAATGATCCAATTGAAGTTCCTGCAAAAGATAAACTAAATTATCTATTCGAATTAACAAAAAAACAAATTAATCATGTAAGATTATTACCAGATTCTGATCTAAGTATTGAACTTACTTCTAAATATAATGAGATTCAAAAACTTAATAGATTTACAAGCTTAGAAAGATATACAAAATCTAAATTTAAATATTATTCCTTAGATATAAAAACAGAAAAAGAATTTGTAGAGTTTGTTGATTATTTAATTAACAATTTGGACAAACTAAGGAGTGAATTTGAAAATCAAGATTTCTTTTCTTTTATTTATAAAGAATTAGTTGATTACTTTAGTTATTATCTTGAAATTAGACGAAGAGAAATAATTAGTGAAGAATATATAATTGTAAACTATGAAGAAGTGTTTGATTTAATGTATGATAAAATTAAAGTTGCATAACTTAAAGAATAAAGACTTCCTTAATGCAAATAATAACTTTATAAGGAGGTTTTTTATTATGAAAAATTTAGATCATAGACTTAGTTTTTTAAGTGATGAGTTTTTTGAGAAGTTTTTTGATTATCCATATTCTAAAATGGGTAGAAATATGCAAAAGATGAAAACTGATATTATAGAATTCAAAGATCATTATTTAATTAAAATCGATATTCCTGGTTATGATAAGAAAGATATTAAAGTTCATATTGGCGATAAATATTTAACTGTTTATGTTAATAAAGAAGAACAAGATGAATATAAAGATGGAAAATATGTATATAAAGAAAGATATATAGGTAATGCATCCAGATGTTTTTATATTGGAAATATTAACGAAGAAGATATAAAAGCTACTTATAAAAATGGTACTTTATCATTAGAATTTCCAAAAGAAACAAAACCTGAAAAAGAAAAAACTTGGATTAGAATAGATTAATTTGTGTATCGCATATCATTTGACTTATTCTCTTATTAGATATATAATTTTTCTACAGTCGACATAGGAGTTGATTAGAAAAATTATAAATAGGAGAGAGAGTTAAATATGAACTTTTTAGCGATAGATGTATTCTTAAAGTCATATGCAGAACCATTAATGTATTTACTAGCATTAGTTGTTTTTGCTTTGTTATTCTTCTTAGGTAAGAAGAAAGTAAACTTTAGTATTAGAGTTTTAACAGCAATGGCTTTGGGGATTGTTGTAGGGCTAACATTAACAGAACATGCAAGTCACCTAAGAGTATTCGGATTAGTTTATACAAGGTTAATTAGGCTAATTGTAGTACCTTTAGTGTTTGTGTCTATTATTCGTAGTTTTACGAATTTTGAAAACGTTGGGGTCCTAAGAAAAATTGGTTTAAAAACTGTATTTTGGTTATTACTTTTAACATTAATTGGATCATTAATCGGAATAGCTTCAGCAAGTCTATTTAACTTAGGTCAAGGTTTAACTTTACCTGATGGAGAAAATACAAACCAAACATTTAAGTTAGTAGATGCATTATTAAACTTAATTCCAAATAACATTGTAACTCATGCTGCAAATAACGATGTTTTACAAGTTATTTTCTTTGCAATCTTAATATCAATTGCAATTATAATTGAAGGTGCTAGAAAACCTGAAAGAGTAGAACCATTTAAGAAATTTATCGTTTCTGCATCAGACATTATGAATCGAGTAACTAAGATTATTATTCGTTTCACACCATATGGTGTATTTGGTTTAGTTGCTCATGCAATGGCAAGAAATGATGTAGAAGCATTTAAGACATTAGGATTATATATTGTTGCAATCTATGTTGCTTTAGTTGTATTCTTTGTATTAATCCAAATGGGATTAATTACATTTGTTGGGAAATTAAATCCATTTAGATATATTAAGAAACTATATCCAGCATTAGTAGTTGCTTTTACTTCACAAAGTAGTTTAGGTACATTACCTGTAACTATTAAATCGTTAAATAGAGCAGGTGTTGATGAAAAAATTTCTAACTTCTCAGCACCAATCGGAGCAACGATGGGAATGGCAGCATGTGCAGGAATCTACCCTGCGATGGTTGCAATCTTAACTGCGAATGTATATAATATCGATTTAACATTCACATCATACTTAACTATTGTAATAGCATGTGTAATTGCATCTATCGGTATTGCTGGTGTACCAGGAATTGCAAGTGTAGCTGCAACAGTAGTACTTGCAAGTGTAGGATTACCACTTGAAGGTTTACTATTAGTTGTTGCTGTTGATGCATTTGTTGATATGGGTAGAACAATGGTTAATGTAACTGGTAGTGCAGTATCTGCAACTTTAACAGCAGTAAGTGAAAAACAATTTGATCATGAAGCATTTAACACAGATTTAAGTGTTGACGCAGAAATATTAGCATAATAAAATTGCCCACTTCATATTGAAGTAGGCTTTTTTTATTATAAGTGTATGATTGTAAATGATATGAGACTAAAAGAATAAAAAAAGAGATAGAAAAGAAGGGGGGGAAGGGGGAATACTTTCCCCTTAGAATTGAAAGAGCTTTTTTATTCTAAAATTAAATAATTAATTTTTCCTTTTTCAATTAACTCTTTTCTTTTTTCAACTGGTGTCATGCCTATATTGTTGGATCTTTTAAGATATCTTTTCATTTGTTCGTTTAGATCATCATAACTGTAAAATTTTAAATGGGCATAGAAACGCTCACCATCATTTCGGTGGCTTCTTTCAACTTTCCCATTGTGTCTAGGAGTTCTTGGTTTAATCGTTGTGTGTTTAATACCTAACTCATTACAAGCTGAGTCAAATGGGTGGATCATTTTAGTTTCTCTAAAATGAGTAAACTCAAATCCATTATCAGTTTGAATTTGTCTTGGGATATAACCAAAATATGCAATTGATCTTTTTAAAAAGTCCACACTAGAATGTGAATTATTTTCTTTGTAAGCATAGATGAATCGCTCTCTAGAAGCTTCATCAATGATTGTATACTGATAATATTTATAATCATCTGCCTTATTAGCGTTACAGTCCTTTGGAACGTATTTTACGTCTAATTGCATCTTTTCGCCCAAAAACTCTGGTGTATGGTATTTTTTAGGCACATACTTCTTTTTAATCGAAACCCTGTTTATGTAATAACCCATTCTAACTAAAACCCTATATAAGCTGCTATAATGACGTGAGTAAGCAATTTGGTGTCTTAGTTTAGTATATAGTTCAGTTAATCCGATCTTTGGATTACGTTTGATCAAATTTTTAATTTTATTTAATTCATCTTCAGTATGTGAATTTGGATGAGGTGTTTTTGGTCTACGACTTTGATCTTTTAAAGATTCAATAGTACCATCATACTTTTTATTCCAACGCATCAAAGATGCTTTTGAAATGTGATATTTTAAACATACATGTCTAACTGAATAATTACCGTTACGATAAGTTTTAACTGCGTGCAATTTTGTATTGATGTCGTGTGATTTTCGTGATATAATAGCCATATGATTTATAATCCTTTCGTGGAGATATTTCTTGTTGCTATCTCTCTGCGAAGATTATAAATCATTTTTGCATTTTATTCAACTTAGGTCTCACATGTACTGTAACATAACA
>Ga0209075_1000783_pt1 | contig 30648 bp, 26 predicted proteins | sample Stecom2011_FD_187523 | JGI IMG/M metagenome (GOLD analysis project Ga0209075, IMG submission 187523) | Agricultural soil microbial communities from Utah to study Nitrogen management - Steer compost 2011 (SPAdes) (version 2) | ecosystem: Environmental > Terrestrial > Soil > Agricultural land...
GGAACGGCCCTTGGTTTTATGGGCGTTCTCACCAAATTCACGGGCAATACGAATCACTTTTTCAGCGGGTACGCCGGTGATCTTCTCCTGCCAGGCCGGAGTGTACGGCTTGATTTCATCGTAGGAGATTGCGCCGTCGTCTTCGCCCAAGCCACGGCTGATGCCGTAGTTGGCCATCATCAGGTCGTACACGGTAACCACGAGAGCTTCGCCACCATCGGCCAACTCTATTTTGCGGCTACCCAACTTGTGAGTCAGAGTGTCGCTGATTTCAACGGACTTGAAGTGGTCATGCTTGATGCCGCCAAAGTACGGGAAAGCTACATCAACCACTTCGTCATGCTTTTCAACCAGGGACAGTTGCAGGCTGACATCTTCAGTTTTGGCAGTTTGCTTCAGGTTCCACTTGCCCTTTTCGCCCCAGCGATAGCCGATAGAGCCGTTAGGCGCGGTCAGCTGGTTGCTTGCTTCATCAATGGCAATGGTTTTCCACTCGGGGTTGTTCTCTTCACCCAGACCACCCACCAGATCACTGGCGCGCAGGAACCGGCCAGGTACGTAACGGCCATCTTCCATTTTGTCGAGCTTTACCAGGTACGGCATGTCGGTGTAGCGACGCACGTAATCGGTGAAATACTCACTGGGGTTTTCGAGATGGAACTCTTTGAGGATGACATGCCCCATAGCTATACCCAGAGCGGCATCTGTACCCTGCTTGGGGTTCAGCCACTCATCCGACAGCTTGGAGACTTCTGCGTAATCCGGGGTAATGGCAACGGTCTTGGTGCCCTTGTAGCGCACTTCGGTAAAGAAGTGGGCATCCGGCGTACGGGTTTGAGGCACGTTGGAACCCCAGGCAATGATGTAGCCTGAGTTGTACCAGTCGGCAGATTCAGGAACGTCGGTCTGCTCACCCCAGACTTGCGGAGAAGCCGGTGGCAAATCGCAGTACCAGTCATAGAAGCTCAGACACACGCCGCCGATCATCGAAAGATAACGGCTACCAGAGGCGTAGGACACCATAGACATAGCCGGGATTGGCGAGAAGCCGATGATGCGGTCCGGGCCAACTTTCTTGGCGGTGTATACGTTTGCCGCACCAATCAGTTCGTTAACTTCATCCCAGCTAGAACGCACAAAACCGCCCATACCACGGCGGGGTTTGTACTCGGCGGTTTTCTTGGGGTCTTCTACAATGGAAGCCCAGGCTTCAACCGGGTCATTGAACTGGATGCGGGCTGCGCGCCAAAGCTGCATCAAATGCTTACGCATCAGTGGATACTTCAGGCGGTTGGCACTGTACATGTACCAGGAATAACTGGCGCCACGTGGACAGCCGCGAGGCTCGTGGTTAGGCAGATCCGGACGGGTACGGGGGTAATCGGTTTGCTGGGTTTCCCAGGTCACCAGGCCGTTTTTGACGTAGATTTTCCAGCTACAGGAGCCAGTGCAGTTTACGCCGTGGGTGGAGCGCACAATTTTGTCGTGCTGCCAGCGCTGGCGATAGCTATCTTCCCAGTCACGATTTACATCGTGGGTTTCGCCGTGGCCGTTCGCGAAGGACTCGCGCTTTTTACTGAAGTAGCTCAGCTTGTCGATCAAATGACTCATGGTCTCTCTCTCCATCAACCCGTCTGCGGATCGTTTTTCCGAATTAGAACCATTGTGTGGGAGAAAAACCCTGAAATCTGCGTGGTTACTACCACATAACCCGGCTCTACCACCGAGGAGGTATAACCATTATATCCCCGGATGGAGGAGTGCGTTTCGTTCGTGGCGGCGGTTAAAGCGGGCAAACATGAATTGGCACACACAGAGCAGGATAAACACGATCATGAATACGGCACTGCGAACCCCCAACCAGTGATTCACCGCACCGAACAGAACAGGCAACAGGAAAGCCACTGAGCAGGCGCCGACCAGCAGCAGCCCAGCGACAAATGCAGCATTGTTACGACTCTCGATAATAACCATTCTCTGCAGACTGCCCATGGCACTTCCAAGCGCCACTCCGAGCACAACCACAAAAATCCTTTCAACATTCATGGGTAGAGCAAACTCAATCCTGATGGTTGCATCCACACCCCGAATAAACAGTGTCATAGGCGGGTAAGACAACACCACCAAGGCCACCAACCCAACAAAAAGAGACCGACTAATAACTTTAGGACTGCCATATCGATCAGACATGCCTCCGCCGAGAATCTGCGCCAGCGCTCCGGGTATAATGAACCACTGCGCCAGCCTGGCACCCGTTCCCACCTGAAGCCCAAACTGAGAGGAAAGGTAATCCGGAAGCCACAAAGCCAACGCAAAAAAACTTCCGGCAACCACGCCAAAGAAGGTACCCAACTGCCAAACACTTTGTTGGTTGAGGTGCCCGAACAAAACCTTCAGGGAGGTTTCCGTTTGCGGGTCAGCAATCGCATCATCAGGATCGGTAAGCAAAAGCAGCAGCGCCAGCACCAGCAACAGAACAATGAGGTACGCCAAGGGAACGCCATGCCAGGAGAAGGCTTCATGAAAGAGAGGAACAAGATAATAGGTAAACCCGGCACCGGTAACGCCGGCACCAAACACTCCCAGCACCAGGCCAAGCCTCTGGGGTTGGCAATTGCTGGTAACAAACTGCAATCCGGCACTGTAAAAGCCGCCGGCAAGCCCCAGCCCGCCCGCTGCCAGCAGATAACCCGGAAACGTATCTGTGGTAAGTAACACCACCATGCAGACTGCAAGCCCGGCAAGACAAAAAAGCATTATGCGCCGGGCACCAAACTTCCGGGCGGCGAGCCCGGCAGGTACAGCAAGCAAAGCGCTAACCGCCATGGGCATGGCGAGCAGCAGGCCAAACTGAAGATTGCTAAGGCTGAGCTCTGCTCTCAAGTGTATCCCAGCCACTGCAAACAGCGTCCAGCAGCCAGCCGCAATAACAAAACCTGTTACTGCAAGTGGCAAAACAACGGCAAGCGATGCCAGCCGTTCATCTTCCTGATCCGCCTCTGACCCCATCCGCTAGCGCCTATGTGAACCACTTTTAACACCGCCTTTCAGTGTCAACTTTTGCCCTGAGACAGGTCAAAGACTATGATGGGTTACCAACCATTGGGGTAATTGACTATCCTCAAGGAGGTATTCGATTCCAGCGCCTGCAAAGACGAGATTCAATGAAATCCAGAAGCCCCCTTGTTAACCGAATTACTATCGTTGTTTGCGCCGTTGTGCTGACATCCATTGTCAGCATGGCTACAACGCTGGCGGTTTCAAAAAGCATTGAAGGGAACGCAACTGCTATTAACCTGGCCGGCGCCCTGCGCATGGGCGCTTTCCGCTTGCTTGCCCAAGCTGCAGGCCCCGGGGACAACCATAATACCGCAGAGCCCAACATCAGCAGCTTCTTGGACAAATATGAAGCCAGCCTGTTTGACCGGTTGATTACTCGCGCAATTCCCCGCACAGCGGATCACCCCCTCACAAACCAGTACCGCGCTATCACAAGCTATTGGGAAACCACCCTGCGCCCGGGTCTGGAGAATCACCCACAGGGGTCACCCGTCAGCGTCGAGATGCATGCCAATACGGAGACTTATGTAGACTCCGTAAACCAACTGGTCAGCATGCTGGAACGGCGCACTGAAGCGCGTATAGGATTGCTGCACCTTATCCAGATCATAAGCCTGGCTTTTTCCATACTGATTATAGTTGCCCTGTTTGTTGACCTGCGAAACAGAGTGCTCAAGCCCTTGCGAAAGCTGGTAAGCATTGCAGGAGCTGTGGGCGAGCAGGACTTCTCCCAGAAGGCCAACATGACGGGAAGCGACGAACTGGCGCAGCTTGGCAGCGCGTTTGATCAAATGAGCAGTGAACTTGCCCTCACCTATTACGAGCTTGAAGAGCGCGCCCGCAGCAAAACCGAGGAGCTGGAAAAAAGCCATGCTGCCCTGCAATTACTGCACACCGCCAGCCGCAACCTGTTTGCCAATCATGACCTGTGCAGTGGTGCGGTGCCCATGCTGCAAGAACTGGAAGAGCTTTTGGGCATAGGACCGATTCGGCTATACCTCCACGACAAAGAAGCTGCAGAGCCAGTGGAAGTGGTTACCACCGCCTCGACAGATCGCCCCTTCTACTGCCGCGACCACCACTGCAATGCCTGCCTGGTGTCGCAGGAGGACTACGACGAACTCCCCATAGAAGACAACGACGGGCGCAGATTGCTGCTGCCCATTCGTACACCAGGCAAACTCCTGGGTACGCTGGAGGTTTGGTACCCCGCTGAAACGGGTCTGTCAGATACAGCCAGACGCCTGCTGGAAACACTCAGCGACCAGCTGGCAACCGCCATTTTCCTTGAGCGCCAGATTACAGAAGAGCAACAGCTTACGCTGGCCGAAGAGCGCACTGTTATTGCCCGGGAGCTACACGACTCTTTGGCCCAATCGCTGTCCTATCTGAAAATGCAGGTGGCCAGATTACGCAGGCTGAACATTGAGGGCGACCAGAAAAGCGCCCACGAGTCCATTCTGGAAGAGTTAAGCACCGGCCTGAACAGTGCCTATCGCCAGCTAAGGGAGTTGCTGGCCACCTTCCGGCTGAAGCTGGACACTCCGGACCTTGCCACAGCTCTGCGCAAAACTATTGAGGAATTTTCAACGCGTTTGGGTAAACCCGTTGGGTTGAATTACAATCTACCTCCCCAGGCCCTGTCGCCCAACGAGGAAATTCACACGCTGCAAATTATACGTGAGGGCCTTGCCAACGCGGTTAAACATGCAGACGCCACAGAAGTTATCGTGGAAATACTATTTGAATCACCACAGGTAAAGGCAAAGATACGGGATAATGGCAAGGGCTTGCCCGTGGGCGAGCAACCGGTCAACCATTACGGACTGGTGATCATGCAGGACCGTGCCCGCACTTTGGGCGGGCAGATTGTGGTAAAAAACCGCGACAGTGGTGGCGTTGAAGTTATCCTGACATTCGTTCCGAAAAGCCGGCACCTGATTCCCACTGAAGCGCCGAGCACCTGAATATTAAAAAAAGTGGCATCTCACATGCGCCGCTATGCAATCAAGAGAGAGGAAGCGAAGTACCATGCCCGATGTAGCGTCTGACACACCCGCCAGCATATTGCTGATCGACGACCACCCATTGTTGCGCCAAGGCATCAAACAGCTCGTCGAAATGGAAGGGGATATGGTAGTCGCTGGCGAGGCAAGCAATGCCTCCGACGGCATACAACTGGCAACCGAGCTTGAACCAGATCTGATTCTTATGGACCTCAACATGCCGGAAGTCAGCGGCATTGACGCCCTGAAGAAGCTGCGGGAACTGAATGTAAGCTCCCGCATCGTGATGTTTACCGTGTCTGACCAGGAAGACGACGTGGTAGCGGCCCTGCGCGCCGGGGCTGATGGCTATCTTCTGAAAGACATGGAACCGGAAGACATGATTGCCCAGTTGCGCCAGGCTGCACTGGGGAAAATGGTCATCAGCGACAGGCTGACCACACTTCTGGCAGAGGCTCTGCGTTCCAACAAACCCCAACAGGCGTCGCGCCCTGACTACGACAGCCTGACCCCTCGGGAAAAAGACATCCTGCGCCTGATTGCCGAAGGCTTGTCGAACAAGATGATTGGCCGCAAGCTGGATATCAGCGACGGTACGGTAAAAGTGCACGTAAAGCATCTGCTTAAAAAGCTCAGTCTGCGCTCCCGGGTAGAGGTCGCCGTATGGGCCGTAGAAGAAGGTCTGCATAAGGGCTGAGCTATATCAAATCAAACACGGTGCATTTTGGTTACTCTGGGCAGTCTGAATTCACTGCCCGGAGTTGATTATGGCCCTGCCCGTGTCTATTACCCTGCCCCTCCCTCCCAAACCACTGATCAGCGATTCTCTGGCATTGCTTTCTGAATATCTCCCATCGCCATTTCCCTTGCTCGGCGCCATTGATCGCTCGATCCCGATTCCCATAAAGCAACTGGTTGCCGAAGCACCTCTGAATCGTTTTTTTGCTGAGGCCATTGCAGATGGTGAATTTGACGATTTTGAAGGTCGCCGTATCCGCCTGGAAGTAAATGGCGGCCACCCCGGGATTACCATCGGGTACTGGGCGGGCAGGCTCCGGGTACTGGACGGCCCGGGCGAAGCTACCATAAGAGGCTCCCTTCTGGCTTTCAAAACCCTCGCGGAGCGCCGGCAAGACCCTGACCAACTATTCTTTCAAAGGCGCTTGGTAGTTGAGGGTGATACTGAATTGGGCCTGGGGCTGAAAAATCTGCTGGACAGCCTGGAGTGGGATTTCAAACTCCCGAAGTTGCATTTATTCTGACGCCCTCTGTTACTGGAGCCATATCAAACCCATGCGACCCTGTGCGATGGTTCAACAACAGACACACAGAACCTAAACACAGAATCCTGCACGGATTCACACAGTGAGCGCACGGATGGACAACATTCAAATAATGACCCTGGCTGAAAAACTCAGCCTTACAGCGGCCTTTGTATTCTTTATGACAGGGCTACTGACAGGCATCTGGAAATACTGGTGCATGGCCAATAGTCCGAAGGCCGCAGCGCCCCGGTATGTAGACATAGCCCACCGCAGCTCCCTCATGTACAGCTTCGCGGCCATGTTACTGGGTTGGTTTGCCAGCCACAGTGTGTACCCGGATTGGCTGAACACACTGGCCGCAGTGTGCGCATTGGGCTTTTTTGCCTTTGCTATTGGCACCTATATCATCCATGGTTTTCTGCGGGATACCAGCAATCAGCTGCGCAAACCCCACCGTTTGGGAACCATGACATTGCCGTCCTGGATCGTTCACGGCTTTATGGTCGCTCTGATTGTCGCTGAAGTAGGGGGTTCGCTGATTCTGGGTAGCGGCGCCATGATGTCTATCTGGTGATACAGTGCCCGTTCAGGTGGCTTTGGAGAACTCAAATGGAAAACGGCGTTGTAATCAGCCAGCTCAGAACCGGTAAACTGACACAACTCGCAGGCACCGAAATACTCACCGGCATACACAAACAGGAAATTAGCTCCGCCTACCTGGACGTGAACGGCCTGAGTGATGACCACCAGGGTGACAAACGTCACCATGGCGGGCCCGAGAAAGCTCTGCACCACTTTGCTTCTGATCACTACAGCGGGTTACGGCGGGCGCTTCCTGAGCCAGCCTCCGGTCATTGCCAGCCGGGCGCCTTTGGGGAAAATCTGGTGACAAAAGGATTCACAGAAACGGATGTGTGCGCTGGTGATATTTTTACACTTGGTGAGGCCATTATTCAGGTATCCCAACCTCGGCAACCCTGCTGGCGACTGAACCTGCGCTTTGGCATTCCGGACATGTCCCAGCGCCTGCAAAACAGCCTCAGAACAGGCTGGTATTACCGGGTTCTTCAGCCCGGCACAGTCAGCCAAGGCGACGTACTGCGCCTTAAAGAACGCCCCCACAAAGATTGGCCGCTTAGCAGGGTGCTCTCTTTGCTCTACGAAAACACTCTGGATAGAAACGCACTTGCAGTAATGGCCGATATAAGTGAGCTCTCTCCTAACTTGAAACAGCTCACAAAACAGCGCCTTGAAACGCGACAGGTCGAGAATTGGGAGGGGCGACTGTTTGGCCCGCCGAAACAAGGCAGCGTAACCGGGCCATAACGTCCAGGTTGTTGGCCTCCATCAGCTCCAGGGCTTTCAGTGCGTCATCTGGACGGCCTTCATTATGGGCAAGCACAGCACTTTTTGCGTACACATGCACCAGCCTGTGAGGCTCTTCAATGGCCCGAAAGTTCAGCTGGCCCGCATAACGCGTGCTCCCGTCACCTTCATAATACCATTGCCCGAGACGACACTGGGTTTCGTCCGGCAGACTCTCTGCGGTTTTATCCGTCAGTCCTGCCAGAATTTGATAAACCGTTAGTTTAATCTCCAACTCTTCAAGATTGGCCAGTTCAATTTCAGACAATAACGCGGCATTACCCAATGCTTCTGAGGATGTATTGGCCAGATCAATCAGCGTAAGCAGCCGGTCGCGTGCACCCTCAGCCTCTGTGGCTAGCTTTTCCATTTCTTCGCTGTTGTAGCGACTGGCCCCGGCAACGGTTTGGGTTTGCGCCCGAATACGGGAGATGGCGCCTTCGATTTCCTGGGTGGCCTCCCCCGCCCGAAACGCGAGGCTTCTAACCTCTGTTGCCACGACACTGAACCCGCGCCCATGCTCACCGGCACGGGCTGCCTCAATGCTGGCGTTCAGTGCCAGCAAAGACGTTTGATCCGAAACACCATCTATGACATCTACCAGTAATGTGATGCTGCCGGTTTCCACTTCCAGAGACTCCATTTCTTCGGCCGAGTTGGCCGCACTTTGTCGCGCGCCACTCAGCCTTTGCACGAGCGAAACCATTTGATCCTTGACCTGCCCGGATTCATCCCGGGTTTTCAGTGCTTCACTTCGACGTGAGCCTAAAAGTTGCGATAGCTCACCAAATGAGCCTTTAAGCTCATTTAAAGAGTTACCAAACTGGCCAAGCCCCGACATTAATCGACGACTAAGCGTCTGCTGGGCCGTTACCTCTTGCAACGCCTTGATTTTCTCTTCGAGCTGAACCTCAAGAAGATGTTTGTCTTCACTGAGTTTTGTCTCGCTCTCCTTGGCCGCAGACAGTTGTTGCTCAAGCACTTCAATCTGTTTTTTGTACCGCCCAAAAAACATACTGCAACTCCACCAATCGATTAGGTTCATATTATATGAACCTAATCGAGTGAAAGGTGTACGAAAATGTAACGATACCCTACACAGATGATCGCATCTCAAAAACGTCAAAACTCGATTCTAACGCCTCTCTGACCAATCGCTTATCATTCGCGCAAACCCGGCTATCACCAATAGCTGGATTAAGCATCTGCTCCCCCCGAGCGACCTGAATCGCAAATTGTGAAACTCCTTTCAAGGACAATAATTCGCCAATAGATACCACTTGCTCCCACGAATGCAACGCCCGGTGCCAGGTCATCCTGCATTCGAAATCCACTCCGGCCTGCTGAAGCTCCGTAATAGCAGCCCAGCTTTCAGACCCAGAGCGACGGCGAGTGGTAACTGCCTCATAATCTGCTGGCATAGCTTTAATGTCTAACCCCACCCAATCTAGCCAAGGTAGCAGGGGTTTCAACAAACTCAGGCTAGGTGCGCCGGTATGCAACGCGTTTTTGAAACCCATCTCTCGGGTTTGTTGAAGGGCAGGCAACAGTGCTTTCTGGGTAGTAGGCTCGCCTCCGCTGAACACCACTGCATCCAATAAGCCGCGGCGCCCTTCAAGATGGCGACGCACCTTTTGCCAGGTGATACTTTGTTGGTCTGAATGCTGGGGTATCAAGTGAGGGTTATGGCAGTAATGGCAACGCCAAGGACAACCCTGCAGGAACAGGGTTGTCGCTAAGTGTTGCGGATAATCAACGGCGGAAAAGGCTACCATGCCACCTATCACCAGGTTATCCGCAAGCATATCAACGCTCCCTGAAGTGGGTACGTTCGCGGTGCTCGGATTGCTTACCTTTGTTGAAAGCAGAAACCGGGCGGTGATAGCCCATCACCCGTGTCCATACCTCACAACGTTGGCGCTGATGTTCACTCGGAAGCTTTTGGTTTTCCATGATGTTCTCCTTAACACTCTCTTCTTGGGAAAATCCGAAAGGCGATTTTGTCAGCCATCGCCTTTCGGGTATATCGGAGCCATGCTCCGGGGTTTAAGCAATCGTTTAAGCAATAGCTGATGCCGGCAGCGGCTGGCCAGCCATCAACAACTCATCACATTTAGGGCAGAATTCGTGCTCACCGTTCAGATAACCGTGCACGGGGCAGATGGAAAAGGTAGGCGTAACCGTGATGTACGGCAGCCGGTAATTTTCCAACACCCGTCGAACAAACCGGGCACAGGTAGTGGCATCGCTGATGCGCTCCCGCATATATAAATGCAGTACCGTGCCGCCGGTGTAGCGGGTTTGCAGTTCGTCTTGCAAATCTAAAGCTTCAAAGGGGTCATCGGTAAAACCGACGGGTAACTGGCTGGAATTAGTGTAATAGGGTGCGTCGTGGGTGCCCGCCTGCATAATTTCCGGGAAACGCTTCTGATCTTCTTTAGCAAAACGGTAGGTGGTGCCTTCCGCTGGGGTGGCTTCAAGGTTGTAGAGGTTACCTGTCTCTTCTTGGAACACTTTCATTCGTTCCCGAACGTGGTTTAGCAAATCCAGCGCAAACGCTTTTCCCCATTCAGAGGCTATGTCTTCCTGATCGTCGGAATAGTTCCGGATCATCTCATTCAGGCCATTCACCCCAATGGTCGAAAAATGGTTTCGCAGGGTACCCAGATAGCGCTTGCTATAGGGCAGCAGACCTTCAGCCATATGCCTATCAATCACCTGGCGCTTGGTTTCCAAACTATTCCGGGCCAACTCCATCAGTTCATCTAGCCGTTCATACAAAGCTTGCTTACGCCCTTTGTAGAGATAGCCCAGCCGAGCGCAATTAATGGTTACCACCCCAAGAGAGCCGGTTTGCTCTGCTGAACCAAACAAGCCATTGCCACGCTTGAGCAGTTCTCTTAGGTCTAGTTGCAGGCGACAACACATAGAACGAACCATGCTGGGCTCAAGGTCTGAATTCAGGAAGTTTTGAAAGTACGGCAGGCCATACCGAGCCGTCATATCAAACAGACGCTGGGCATTTTCGGATTCCCAATCGAAATCTCGAGCGATGTTGTAGGTGGGAATCGGGAAGGTAAATACTCGGTTCTTACTGTCTCCAGCGGCCATAACCTCAATGTAAGCCCGGTTAATCATGTCCATTTCTAGTTGCAGGTCGCCGTAGCTAAAAGGCATTTCCTCCCCGGCAATGATCGGTATTTGCTCCCGGAGATCTTCCGGGCACACCCAATCAAACGTAATGTTGGTAAACGGCGTTTGAGTGCCCCAGCGCGAGGGTACGTTAAGGTTGTAGACGAACTCCTGAATACACTGAAGTACCGATTCATAACTCAGGTTATCCCGGCGAATAAAAGGAGCCAGGTAGGTATCAAAAGAGCTGAAGGCTTGGGCGCCTGCCCATTCGTTCTGCAAAGTACCGAGAAAGTTCACCATCTGACCGATGGCGCTCGATAAGTGCTTGGGCGGAGCAGATTCCACCTTGCCCGGCACACCGTTCAGACCTTCGTGCAACAAGGTACGCAAAGACCAACCGGCGCAGTAGCCACTTAGCATGTCTAAATCGTGTATGTGAAGGTCTGCGTTGCGGTGGGCCTGGCCGATGCTTTGGGTGTAAACATCGTTCAGCCAGTAGTTAGCGATAACTTTACCGGCGGCATTCAGAATCAGGCCGCCCAGGGAATAGCCCTGATTCGCGTTGGCATTTACCCGCCAATCGCTGCGCTGAAGGTACTCACTGATTGTTGCTGAAACATCCAGAAAAAAGGGTTCTGTCGGCTTGGGAGCTGCGGGGGTGGCTGGCATGATATTCCTCCTGGAATCGCGTCAGGTGTTTCCCTTCGCGAACACAGGAGGCTGTTCACAGGAGGCCATTCATCAGAAATAGCCCCATGCCTTTAGCCGACTGTTCACCCTGATTCGCGAAGGTGTAGTGTTTGTTGCCTTGGCAGGTCTTCGGACTCAGGGGCATGAACCTTTCGGCTCTGCCTTGCGTGGCGACTTCCCGGCTTACGCCAGTGTCCTCATTACCACGCTTGTTCCCCAATACCGCTGCGCGTCAGTTCCGGATTCTAACCGGATTCCCAGCCACTAAACACAATATATAGTGGCAACCAAAGACAAATACACTATATACGCCAAAAAACCAGGTATCAACAAAAAGCACATCTTTTTTATATCTTAACAAAGCGGACAATCCGAGCACGGCCACTAAAGGCTACAGGCGGATCAATAACTGCGCTTCTTGCCTGTTCCTGAAAAGGCAAAATCCCACTCAAGATAAAATGGAGCTAACTGACATGAAAGCGGCTGGAAACAGGCAAGGTTGAGGATTGGGAGAGGCGGCTATTTGGGCCGGTGATTAGTGAATAACTTTCTTGCTACTCACTAATCACTATCGTTTGTTCCAGAGCGCCCGCTGCATGCAACTCCCCAATGGGCACCAGCGTCAAACCCAGATCCTGGGCACGACTCTCAAAGACCACGGACTCCGCCGGATCGATAGAAACAAGCAGCCCGCCACTGGTTTGAGGGTCACAGAGTATCAGGGTGTCTGCATCGCCCATGTCGGCAAACTTCCAACAAGTGACCGGCAAGCCCGAACCCTGTGACATCGGTCATCGCGCTTACGCCAGCCAACTCCGCAAAAACCTCGCCGGCTTTGTTCAGGGTCGCCATGGTTTCAACGGCTGCGGCCAAATCCGCTCCTTCTTCAAGGCGCTGGTCAGTATGCCCACACCCAGAGGCTTGGTGAGGTACAGCAAATCCCCCGCTTTAGCCGTGTTGTTGTGAATGATGGGGTTTGTGGCCACCTGCCCGGCGATTTCCGGTGCCAATATCGCCACTGGCCATCTCAAAATGGCAATGGCCAAAATCGTAGGGATCATCCGCAACGGCTGCAATCTTGCAGCCACAACCCGCCCCGTGGCTGAATTTGGTCAATCTGACGCTCAAATGATCTATCCCTTATCGTTAAAGGCTGGAGGATGGAACCTGGTCCATGCCTGGTTTGCCGTACCAGTACCCATTACAGGGTGGCGCTTCCACCAGCTGTAATGGGTCGGTCGCGGGCATCTCTCCACGGCGAACCTGATCAAAACGTCGAACAACCTCTTCCATACCCTGGTGTTCCGGGCTCAGGCGCACGGTGGCCACGCCCATTCGCTCCATACTCGGCATTTCCCGCATCAAGTCGTAGCGTGAGCCAGACAAGGTGGATGTGCCGTTCAGGCGAAACAGTTCCTGGGATTCCCGGGAGCGCAATTCCAACCCATCCGGATGCTGCAGGCAGCGGAATTCGCAATTGTCTTTAGGCAGGTTGTAGTGGCGGGCCGTAAAACAGCGGGATGACCACGCAAGAGGGAGAAAACCCCAGGCGAACACTTCCGCCGGTAAATCCAGCCCTTCCGCTTTCAGCTCCGCTATCAATTGCTGCAAGGTTTCCTGGCCCAGCTCTACCGGTAAGCTCCACCCCTTCAGCCCCTGCTTTGCCAATAGCTTCAGGGTGGCGCTGTTGTAGATGTTCATTGAAGGGCCGGTCACAAATGGCAGGTTATTCTGGGTAGCCAACTGCAGTGCGCTTTGGTCATTGGCCTCAACCAGATACTCCTGCTGGCTACAAATTCTGCGCAGTGCCCGCAGGTCTGCCTCCGATTCAATCAGAGTTTGGGTGGAGAGCACCACCTGCTTACCAGATTCGTTGAGCACACCCGCAATCTCCAGCCAATCAGCCAGCCTCAGCTCGCGGCGGCGGGAACAGACGGTTTCCCCCAGGTACACAGTATCAACCGGCCATTCAGCGGCGTTGGCGTAAAAATCAAATACGGACTGCTTGGACCAAAACCATAGGATCGGGCCCAGAGAAAGTTTCATCATGGGTTGCTCAGCCTTATTTCCATTTGCGGTGGTAGGCGCCGATGGTGGTCAAGCCACCTTCCGACAAACCCGCCAAGGTGCTATTCCAGGCGGGGTCCACATGGAAGTCCCCATTGCCCGAGCCCAGCCTGTCCAGCGCTTGCCGCCAGGTGCTGGCAACATCTGCGATGTAAGAGGGGCTACGTTGGCGCCCTTCAATTTTAACCGCACTGATTCCCAGCTCTTGCAGCTCTGGCAGCAAATCCAGTGTGTTCAGGCTAACCGGCTCCTCAATAGCATGGTAAACGCTGCCCTCCACCTCAAAACGACCTTTGCACAATGTTGGGTAGCCCGCAGATTCGCCTTTGCCATAGCGATCAATCAGCACGTCGTTAAGACGGGATTCCAGACCGTTCGGGGTTTCCTGCCAGCGCACAGCCTTGGCCGGTGAGCAGGCACCACGGGTATTAGGGGATTCGTCGGTAAGGTAGGAGGACAGGTAGCACCGCCCCTCTGCCATGATGCACAAGCTGCCAAAGGCAAACACTTCCAGCTCTACCGGGCTGTGTTTTGCGACACCGCGTACCTGATCTATAGACAGCACGCGAGGCAACACGGCGCGGCGGATATCAAAATTGTCCTTATAGAAGCGCAGGGCCTCGTAACTGGTGGCCGAGCCCTGCACCGAAAGGTGCCGGTGTACCTGCGGGTGTTTGTTGGCGGCATACTCCAACAGCCCCATATCGGCCAGAATAATTGCATCCACACCGAGGGCAGCAGCCCGATCAACGGCAAACTTCCAGGTTTCCCAGCCGTCCGGCTGCGGGTAGGTGTTGATGGCACAGAACACTCTCGCGCCTTTGCTGTGGGCGTATTCAATCCCCTCACCTGCACGCTTGTCGTTAAAGTTGAGTCCTGCAAACTGGCGGGCATTGGTGCTGTCTTTGAAGCCGAGATACACCGCATCGGCGCCGTTATCCACCGCTGCTTTCAATGCCGGCAAGCTACCGGCCGGACAAACAAGTTCCATGGACACTCCCCCTGTAAAGTTTGCAAAGACCATACGCGGGAGGGACTTCCGGGGCATTGACCTTTATCAGCAGAATCAAAGATACCCGGAACGATCACTGCGCCTACTCACCAAGAGGTACTCCACGCACCATTACGTATTGCCGGATATTCCTTCGTGATATCTGGCACTTAACATTAAAAAACATAGAGTTACCTGCATATACCTACCCCCAGAATACCTCGTGTAGCCAATGGTGAGAGCGACTACACTTGATCACAATAGGCGCCATTCACACACAAGGGTGATCCCGATGAAAAACATCATCAACAACTTGTCCATGCGAGGTAAGCTCACCACGCTAGTAGTGCCTGCCTTACTGGTAATCATCTATTTTGCGATCGACAGCATCGCACTGAATGCCGGGCAACTGAGCGATATGCGTCAACTACGCTCCCTGGTCCAGCTCGCGGATATCGGCGACCCTTTGATTGAATCGCTTCAGAAAGAACGTGGCCGCTCTGCCGTTGTGCTTTCGGCCGGCTCAGACAGCGATGCCGCCAAGCGCGCTTTGCAGGAACTGACAAGCCAGCGCAGAGAAACAGACGAGCGCAGAGCTGGCTACAACTCAGGGCTTGCGACCCTCCAGCAGGAAGTCAGCTTTGAGGCTGAACTCACCAGCAGTATTCAGGATGTGGCACAGGGGCTGACTGGCCTTGCTAGCCTTCGCAATCAGGTCGACAGGGGCTCCCTGAGCGGGCTCGAAGCCGGCCAGCAGTACACTCAACTGATCAATGGGTTGATTAGCAGGATCCCACTGATTATTTCCCGCTCAACTGACCCGGCGCTCACCCGCGACATCAATGCATACTATGCTTTGGCCGAAGCTGCGGAAGCAGCAGGTAAAGAGCGGGCAACTGGTGCAGCACTCATAAGTAGCGGCGACTTTGACCTTCCTTCCATTCAGAGAATTGCGGGGTTTGAGGGCCATCAGGAAGCTTTTGTGCGGGAAGCAGGCGCTATGCTTATATCCGAGCCTGAGCTGCTGACGGCATTAAACAACCTTCCATCTTCCGAAGAGAGCCGCAACCTGCAAGAGAAACGGGACACGCTGTTCAGTAGCCCCTCGGGCATGTATGCCCTGGATTCTGCAGAGTGGTTCGATATCACAACTGACCGACTGGGCAACCTCAACGAATTCCGCAAGACCCTGCTGGAGCGAACCTTTTCTGCAGCAGAGGCAGCCGCAGCAAATGCCCGAAATCAGCTGGTTGTGGAATCAGCTATCGCAGCGGCCGCAATTATTATCGTTTTTGCTCTGATATTGCTGATGGTCAGTGTGATTAACCGGCAGGTCAACAGCCTCCTCGAAGGTGTTCGGTTTGCCATGGACAACAAGGACCTGACTCAGAAAATACACATTTCAAGCAAAGATGAAGTCGGCAACATCGGGAGGGCAATTAACGAGCTTTTCAGCAGATTTGGCAGCGCTCTTCAGCATATCGACAAGGCCAGTGTGCAACTTGCAACAGCCACCGAGGAAACCAGCTCAACCGCAAATCAGAATGCCATGCAAACCAAGACTCAACAGGAGCAGATTGAGCAGGTTGCCGCCGCCACTGAAGAAATGTCTGCCACCTCTGAGCAAATCTCCCAGAATACCCAGCAAGTAGCAGATGCCGCCACCAACGTCATGGATCAAAGCCGAACCGGGGAAGAAGTGCTAAAAGGCAGTGTAAGTCGCATTCGTTCGCTGGCCAGCTCTGTCAATGATGTAAACGATGTTATAGAAGAGCTGGAGAACAGGAGCAGCAGCATTGTGGAGGTTGTGGATGTTATCCGAAAGGTCGCAGATCAGACTAACTTACTGGCCTTGAATGCCGCCATTGAGGCTGCCCGAGCAGGCGAGCACGGGCGGGGATTTGCTGTAGTGGCAGATGAGGTTCGAACACTGGCTCGCCAAACTCACGATTCTACTACACAGATTGAAGACATTGTGAACGGTTTCAGGGTGATCACCGAAAATGCCAGCAGATCTATTACTACCAGTCATAAACTGGCCCATGAAACCAGCGAGCAATCTTCGGAGCTGGAACGTGCGTTTGCCGCCATTCTCAGCGATGTTAACAACATATCCGGTATGGCCACACAAATAGCCGCTGCATCGGAAGAGCAGGTTGCCGTTACCCGCGAGCTGGCAGGTAGCATGGAAGCCGTCAGCGAGGTAGCCATACTCACACTTACCGGCTCCCAGGAAATATCCCATGTTACCGGCGAACAGGCTCGACTGGCCCGGCAACTTCAGGATCTGGCCAATGAGTTCAAGGTTTCAGTGGCCTGAGGGGGTAAAGGCCAGATAAATGAAAGCGGGAGCCCTCATGCTCCCGCGATTCTCAGGTCAAACCACATTACGATCAGACTTGCGGGCATGCACGGCATCTTTGATAACCGCACTGCAAATCACGGCCAGTACTCCCAGGGTCAGTGCCGGCCAAACCAGAATATAAGTTCCATAGACGAGTTCACTCATGAACGTGCTCCTTGTGGGATCATTGTGGGTTCATTTTCTTCTTCAGCAGCAGGCGCGTCATAGCTGCCAACGCGCTGCTTGATCAGGTCAAAATCAAACCTCTCTTTATTACGTAATGTCATTGCGGTGCATACGATGGCGCTGGCACCATAAGCTGTCAGGGACGCCGTAAGAACCATGTAATCCCGCAGAAAGCCGGTGGCATAAATCAGCAAAATGGCGGCCGAAACAGCCCCGACAATCAGGCCTACCACGCGGCCAAAGAAACCAAACGCCATCAGTCCGAACACAACTGCACCACCAACCGAGGCCAGTATTTCAAAGAAGAGCACCGTTGCACCGGTCATCTCCAGAAGCTCAAAGCGAGCGATGCAGAACAGGGCCATGGCGACAACAACCGACCATGTAAATGCCGCGTTGGTTACCCTGTCCCAGTAGCAGCTGATAATGACCGGGAATACGATGGCACCCCAAAGCGCACCAACGAACACCAGCATCACCAGAATATCCAGTGAAAAGCTGGCGAAAATCAAACCGGCCACGGTTGCCACAATCATGGTGGAGCGACCAATCAGCAGCATTGTTTTAGGATTGGGATTGTCCCCGGCGATGTTTTTGCCATAAATATCGGCCATCACAATGGTCGACAAGGCAGACAAATCCGAATCGGCGGTGGACGACAAGGCTCCAATCACCAACACAAAGAACAGTCCAACGAATACCGGCGGCAAGTAGGTGGACACCATCTGCGGAATCAGGTTGTTCATGTTGCCGTTTACCGGCTCCACTCCGACCGTTAATGCCATCAACCCAATCATGCCAAGGCCGATAACGATGGCTCCGTAGCCAAGTGTTGCGGTAGCAAAGGTGCGCTTGATGTGCTTTTCCCGCACCGCAAACAAGCGCTGGGAGATGGTCTGGTTACCAATGGCATAGGCAAGCACCGCCACAAAGAAAGGCGCGCCCTGATTCATAATCGCATCGACAGAAAAGAAGTCAGCCTGCTGATTCGTCAGGTTCTTCATGCCATCGACCATTGCGGATGGCCCGCCAACAGCAAACAGCACGGCGGGAATGATCACCACGGTAATAGCCATCAACGCGACAAGCTGTGCAAAGTCTGTAAACACGGAGGCCCGGAAGCCTGATGTGAGTGTGTAACTGAGCACGCCAACCCCGGCAACCACCACGCCCGTCTGGAACGACAGAGGCGAAAGCACTGATACCAAAGCGCCCGCAGCGGTGAAGTTCACCATCAGGCTGATAATACTGCCCAGAATGTTGGAGCCGGCCAGGATCAATTGGCTGGACGATCCATGGCGGGCATGAATGAGCTCACCAAGAGTATGGCCATTAGGCGCCAGCTTGCGGAAACGCCGGCCAAACGGGTAGATGAACAGAATCATCAACGCGCCCCAAAAGCCGTAATGTATCGGCCCGGACACACCATAGGTGTAGCCCGAGGTTGCCGCCGCATAGAAGGATGCTGCCCATATCCATGTTGCAGTCATACTGGCAGCGCCCATGCCAAAACCTACGTTATGGCCCGCAACCATAAAGCCGGAAGTATCTTCTTCTTTTTTGCGAATCAGCAGGGTGAGCAGATAGGTGCCGCCATAAAAGCTGACCAGCAAAATCATGATTGTCAGTATTGAGAACTGAACAAAGCCACTTTCGTTCAAACCAAAACCTCTTTACTACCGCAGTGCCAGCTGAACAGTGTGCGAACACACGCATTCGATTACTTGGGGCACAAGCATTCAGAAAGACCGCAAAGCGCGGAAAATGGAAATTACGAGAACACCATGGGGTGTCAGCGAACAGCGGCGATGCTAATTCGCCAGGGCATGAGGGTCGCTAAAGAAAGCGGAAGTGAATATAGAGCTTTGAAATTTGTTTAGTCGTCATTGCAATTACAGCCTCTTCTGCCCTGAATTGATCTGGCGGCGGCTGTTTTTAGACCAGAAAGGAGGGTCACAAAAGAATTACTACAAGCGCAAAGCCTTTAATCCAGAGCGTTTCATCTGAAAGGAAGCACTAGAAGTTACTCGATATACAGGAAAGAGTCCAGTGTTTAGAGGTCATAACAATTTCGCCGGGGCGCAGAACGGCCCCGGGGTGGTGCAAATCAAAAAAATCAGATGATGCGGGAAAACCGCTGGCTCGCGCCCTCTTTGCGGTACAGATCAAAAATCTGGCAGATGGCGCGAATCAACAGACGGCCGGCAGGCTCTACCTGCAAAATCTGACCATTATCGCCAATGAGCTCATCGACAATCATCGGCCTCAGGCGGGCAAGTTCATCCGCAAAATAACTGTCAAAATCCTCCTGCCACTCAGCAGCAAACTGTTGGCGATCCAGGCGGAACTGGCAAATCAGTTGCCCAATCACCCAACGCCGCAAACGATCGTCACGGCTCAGGTTCACGCCCTTGGTGATTGCCAGTTGGCCAGCATCGATAGACGCTTCCCAGGCAGGCAGATCGTGGTTGTTCTGGAAGTAGGCATCGTCTGTCTGGCCGATGGCCGACACCCCCAGAGAAACCAGATCGCAGTCCGAGTGGGTGGTGTAACCCTGGAAGTTCCTGTGCAACCGGCCGGCACGCTGAGCCACCGCCAGGCTGTCGTCCGGCTTGGCAAAGTGATCCATGCCGATGTATTCGTAACCAGCCTCAAGCAGGCGGTTGATGGTATTGTGCAATATAGTCAGCTTTTGCTGGGGCGTTGGCAGCGTATCGCCCTTGATTCGGGTTTGCGGATAAAAACGATCTGGCAGGTGCGCGTAACTGAACACAGACAGTCTGTCTGGCGACATTTCGAGCACCGCTTCCAGGGTTTCTGAAAAGCTTTCCGGAGTCTGGTGAGGCAAACCGTAGATCAGATCCAGGTTAATGGAACCGAAGCCAAGGCGCCGGGCTTCCTTCAACACCGCTTCGGTCATTTCCCGGGGCTGTATGCGATTAACCGCCTTCTGAACCTCCGGATTGACATCCTGAACCCCGAGACTGATTCGGTTAAAGCCAAGCTCCCAAAGGGTTGGCAGGGTGTCCTGATCCACCTCACGCGGGTCAATTTCCACACTGTAATCGTGCTCGGCACCGCTTTGCAGATTGAATAGCTCTGCGTACCCACCCATCAGTTCCTGCATCACATCCCTGGGCAAAAATGTGGGTGTTCCACCACCCCAGTGCAGCTGCTTTACCGGGCGATCCGCACCAAACAGCTTCGACTGCATTGCCGCTTCTTTAAGAACACGCTCAACATAGGGCATGGCCTTGTCACGCTTCTTGGTAATCACCTTGTTGCAGGCGCAGTAGTAACAAAGGTGCGCACAAAATGGCAGGTGCGTGTACAGCGACAGCGGCCGATTGCTGGCCTTGCTGCGCGCGGCCGCTTCTACCATCTGCTCAACCGGGTAATTCTGATCAAACTCCACAGCCGTCGGATACGATGTATAGCGCGGACCACTGAGATCGTAACGCTTGATCAGCGCATCATCCCACATGAATTCCGGAAGGGTGGATTCAGCAGTTTTCGGTGCGGGTCTGGAAGTCATAATAAAAGCTCTGAGCCTGTGATGTGTGGTGCCAGCCGGATAGCAGCGCATTTTAGGCTATGCAGGCTGAGTACATCTTGATGCGAGTCATGTCGACAGCTGTGTGCATACCATTGACCGGATTTTAACAGCTTGGCAACTGAACCACCCTTATGCCTAGTGCGTATTCAGGCTACCTACAATGGGTTAATTGCCGGCCTGTTTCTCACGAAAACAAGCCAAAAACAGTCTGTCACAAAGCCGGAGAAGCGTGAGGCGTTGCTCAAACGGGCAGAGCGCCTGTTGCAGCAGATTGAAATTATTTGAAAAAAGTACTACTACTGCTAGTGTCCTATGCACTTCACATCTAGCCGAAACAATGGAATGAGCGGTCACTATGGAATATCGGCCACGGGCACTCGGCACCCTTGCATTTTTTATTGTTCCAGCATGCCTGGCCCAGCCACCTGAACTGGAGCTTGTCACCTTTGATGCCCCGCCCTACCAGGTGGTTGAAATAATTGGAAACGGGCACCGCAGTATAACCGGCGAAACCGTAGACACGGTAACCTGTGCCTCAGAACTGGCCGGATGGTCTGCCAACATTACCCTCGCGCCCCAGAAGCGGGCTATCTATTCACTCCAAAAGAACAGCGTAGACGGCTATTTCGCAGCAGACCCTTCTGCAGAACTGGACACCATGGCCAGCCGCAGCAATCCCGTTGCTCTGGAGAAATGGTACTTCTTCACTCAAGACCCAACCGCCGAGCCTGATCTGCGACGCATAGGTGTTGTGGATGGCAGTAACGAGGAAGCCTGGCTGTTGGCAAATGGCTACGAGGTGTATCTGAGCATCACTTCGCCGTCGCAGCTCCTCGCGCTACTGGAGAGAGGGCGAATTGATGCAGCCCTAATGGATGAGCGCGTTATGGTATGGCTCCGCGCCAGGAACGAACTCTCAACAGAAAGCCTCAATTCGCACTTCCTTCGCTATGCATCTCTTCACTTTTACGTAGCTGAGACCTTCCAAAAGGCACACCCGGAATTTTTGCCCGCGTTCAACAAGGCACTCCCAAGCTGCACAGCCAAAACACTGACGCCCACCAGCCGGGAAATAAAACACATTGAATCTCTGACAAAGCGATTGCTGGCAGAACTCACAAAGCTGCTGAACATACAGCAGGCTCTGAAAGCCGGCCCGCAACCAGGCACGTTCGCCGAAGTACTCAACATCGACAGCAAATGGCAGGCTCTGGCACCAAAGACTATGCCACCACTGGCCGCGCATATTCTGGCCCTGCCAGCATCAAAAACTCTGGAAGTATGGCAAAGCTCCTATCAGGGCCTGGTCACAGAGGTCATGCTAGTCAACAGCATGGGAAGCATTGCCGCCATGAGCCAACTCACCTCTGACTATTGGCAGGGCGATGAGCTCAAGTTTCTCGAGGTGGCAGGGCCGGAACTGGCGGCCGATCCACAGGATCGAAAACCGTTGTTCATCTCCCCCATACGATACGATCAATCAACCGCAAGATTTCAGATAACTGTGAGTGCTCCGATCGTTTTGGGCAGCGAGAACACACCAAACGGTGTCATCGTAATCGGCCTGGATATAGAAAAGGCCATGGGCATTTAGGGCGGCCCAATCTCGCAGGCAAGCACCAGCGCCCAGAACTCCGAGAAATCATTTACGACCACGTCCGGCTTGTCGGGGTGTTTGTGGGTGCTCGGGAATATGCGGTTCAGCCAGGGCAAATCCCACTGGGCACCGTTGAAGAATACGGAGGTCATGCCCGCGCGCTTGGCAGCAATCACATCGGTGGTGCTGTCACCCACATACCAGACGCTGGGGTCGGGCGGGTAATCCAGCTTTTGCACCGCCAGCAAGAGCTGATCCGGGTGGGGTTTGCGCAGGGGCGTGTCATCGCCGCAAACGTCCACATCAAACAGCTCCACCCAGCCGGTATCCTCAACAGCCGCCAGTTCGTGCTCGAAAAACTCCCGATCCCGGTTGGTGATCACGCCAACCTGAATGTTCAGGCGGCGCAAACCTTCCAGCACCGCCCGCACTTTCGCCTCAAAGGCTTTTACGGTGCCGTAGTGATTGCGGTAATGGTGATTGAACGCCTTGTGAGCGATCTGCTTTGCTTCCTGATCGTCACCGAAGAGCACTTCAAAAATATCCGTGCGGGAAATCTTGCGGTCGGCCTTTACCTTGGGGTGAAGCTTGGCAAACTCTCGAACATAGGCCACCAATCGCGCATCTTCTGGTGTTTTACTGTCTTCAGGGGCAACCATGCGCTCCATCAACCCGAGCTTGTGAAAATCCGGGAACATGTCATCCACTGCGTGGTACATGGCATCAAGTGTGTCCACAAGAGTGGCATGCCAATCAAACAGGATCACTTCGGGCCTTATAAGCTTGACCACTGCGGGGTGCCAGTCTGGCTCTACGCGGGGTTCCGGGCGCTCTGGTGGCGGGAAGGGTGAAGGCCTCACTTCTGCTGGCAGTTGCAGGAATTGCTCAGGTTCATCCCGCTCAATCAGCGCCAGCAGATCCATCAACTCTTCAAAACTGTCCAGAACCGCCACGGGCTCGTCCCGGCGGGTAAACCAGCTTCGAATACGGCTCGCCTCCCATTGGGCACCGTTATAGAAAACGCCGGAAATCCCTGCACGGTGGGCGGTCAACATATCCACGTAGCTATCGCCCACATACCAGGCACGCCCGTTTGCCGGGAGGTTCATTTTTTCCAGAATGGTGTGGATCACCTGGGGATCAGGTTTGTATTCCGTAACATCATCGGCACAAACCGCTACCTCAAACAGCTCCTGCCAACGACCCTCGTCAACGGTTTTCAGTTCCTTATCGAAAAACTCCCGGTTTCTGTTGGTGGCCACGGCCAAACGGATGCCCATGGCTTTCAGCGCTGACAAGTATTCGTAAGCACCCGGCTGAAACGGCCGAACCTGCCCGAAATAGCGCCGATAGGCCTGATTGTAGGCCTGATGGGCGATCAGTTTGGCCGCTGTATTGTCGCCAAAAATCGCATTGAAAATATCCGTTCTCGATACGCGCCGCTCAGCCAGAATACGCGGGTGCAAACGCCGGAATATGCGAATGTAGCGCACCAGCCGGGCATCGTCTTCAGTGCGGCACTGCTCTTCCGGTAGCAGTTGGTCCACCAGCCCCAATTCTTCCAGTTGCGGCAGCATGTCTTCCATCGCGCTGAACATGGCATCGTGGGTGTCTACCAGAGTCCCATGCCAGTCAAAGATCAGTACCGAGGGTGCTGCCACATGTTCACTCAAGCGATCCATAAACAATCCTTCAGCTATTCAGAATCCTGTGATTGCCGCCGATCAGTTAACGCCATATTGACCAAATATACAAAAGCCGTTCCAATGTGGCTTGACCCTGTATTAGCTACAGGGTTTTTACTGACACAAATCCACTTCATTGGTTCAGAGCCCGCTTATGCACAATCATAGCCATAGTCACGGCCACAGCCATGCAGACCACTTCGATACCCACAACCGCGCATTCGCTATTGCGGTCTTTCTCAACCTGGGGTTCGTGGTTATTGAGGCCGTGTACGGTGTGCTGTCGGGCTCGCTGGCTCTGCTCGCTGATGCTGGACACAACCTGAGTGACGTTCTGGGGCTGATTATGGCCTGGGTCGCCAGCTGGCTGGCCAGCCGCAAAGCCACAGACCGCAATACTTATGGCCTCAAGAAAACCACCATTCTGGCGGCGCTGTTCAATGCCCTGTTTCTGATTGCCGCCGTTGGTGGCATCGCCTGGGAAGCCATTCGCCGGTTCAACGAGCCCGCCGAAGTGGCAGGCCTGACCATCATTATTGTGGCCAGCATCGGCGTGCTGATTAACGGCGTGACCATGCTGCTGTTTCTCAAGGGCCAGGAAGGCGACCTGAACATTCGGGGTGCATTCCTGCACATGGCAGCGGATACGCTGGTGTCGGTAGGCGTAGTGATTGCCGGTGTGGTTATTCTGTTCACCGATGTGCGCTGGATTGATCCCGTGGTCAGTCTGGTTATTGCTGTGGTGATTTTTATCGGCACCTGGCGGTTACTGAAAGACTCCCTGAGCCTTGCCGTAGACGCCGTACCCAAGAGTATCAATCCGGCTGAGGTACTTGAGAAGCTGCAGGCTCTGCCCGGCGTAGAATCAGCCCATCACCTGCATATCTGGGCACTCAGCACCACCGAAAACGCGTTGACCGTGCACCTGATAAAGCCCGACTCCGCAGATGACGATCAGGTGATCGAACAGGCCACTCACATGCTGAATCACGACTTCAATATTCAGCATGTGACCATTCAATGGGAGCGCGCGGTTACCGGCTGCCCGAACGCTTCGGGGTGTTAAGCCACCAAAAACCGGATAAGACCTGAACCGGCTCAGGCCTTATCTTCGGCCTCTTCCGGCGCTTTTATCAGAGACGGAAGGATAAGTACCGTGCAGCATGCGTTAACCGCAACATATTCAACCGTAGCCCGGCGCATCGGCCAGCGGCTACTGGCGCCTTTGGACACCAGAACAATCAGGTCAGCACCAATATTTGCCGCCAGCGCCAACAATTTCTCACCCGGCGTACCGGCCACAACGTGCAGGCTGGCGCTGTGCTTCATGGGCAGGTACTTGCGTGCCAAGAGGCTGAGACTCTCCCTCACCTCGTTTTCCCGATCTTCCGGAGCATCTGTGGTTACATGGGGAAAAAAGCCAGCACCACCCGGGTTGAATATGGTTGCCAGGTGCAGCTCACTGTCTTCACCCATCAACCTGACGCCTTCTTCCAGAGCCCGCTTGCCTTCGCCATCGTCTTCATAGTCAATGGCCAACAGTATTTTACGGTACATTCTGACCCTCCTCTTTTCGTACAGCAGTGCCTTCCACTTCCGGGAAAACACGCCCCTGCACAAGTTCACTCACGGAATATCCGCGATGATCGGCTCTCAAAGCCCGGAATAGCGACACAGCCATAAAAATAAGCAACACACAGAACGGCAGCCCCAACGAGGTAATTACATTCTGCAGCGCATCCAGGCCGCCGGCCAACAGCAGGGTTGCGGCAATCACACCTTGGGCTGCGGCCCAGAAAATCCTTTGGCGCACCAAAGAGGGCTGATCCTCTCTACGCGTGAGCATGTCAATCACCAGAGACGCCGAATCTGATGAGGTGGTGAAGAAAATAACGATAATGATGATACTCAATAACGAGGCAAGTTCCGCCAGTGGAAAAGCTTCGAGGAAGGCGAATATGGCCACAGATGGGTCTTGTTGTACCTGCTCGTACAATCCCACCTCACCGCTCATTTCTACGTTTATGGCAGAGAGGCCAAACACCCCAAACCACACCAGGGTAAAAATGGTTGGTGCGAAGAGTACGCCGGCCACAAACTCGCGAATGGTTCTGCCCCGGGAAATCCGGGCAATAAAAATGCCCACATAAGGTGCCCAGGTAATCGTCCAGGCCCAATAAAACAGAGTCCACTGCCGCTGCCAGTCGGATTCGGCGTAGGTTTGCGTCCAGAACGCGAGCCAGGGTAAAGCATCAAAGTAGTCACCAATGCTCTGAACCATACCCTCCGCAATGAATACCGTAGGCCCCACCACCAGCACAAACAAAACAAGCAGCAAAGCCAACACAATGTTGATCTGGGATAAACGGCGCACCCCCTTGTCCAGACCCAGCGCCACAGAGGTGGCGGCGATGCTGGTAATCACTGTAATCAGCAGCACCTGAACCCATCCTGTCGAAGGTGTGCCAAACAGGTAGGACAAACCGCTGTTGAGCTGCAAGGTGCCAAGCCCAAGGGACGTCGCCACACCAAACAAGGTACCCAGCACCGCAATCACATCCACCGTCCAACCCAGGGGCCCGTATATCCGGTCGCCCAACAATGGGTAGAACAAGCTGCTGATACGCATGGGCAGGTTGTGCCGGTAGGCAAAGTACGCAATCGCCAGGCCGGGCATGGCGAATATGGTCCAGGTGTGCAGGCCGAAGTGATACAGAGCTATGGTCATGGCGTCGCTGGCTGCGCGCTCACTGCCAGCAATCACACCCTCGAACGGCGGTTTGGCGAAGTGGGAAACCGGCTCGGCCACGCCCCAGAACATCAGAATGGTGCCTATGCCTGCAGCAAACAGCATGGTGAACCAGGTGAGGTTGGAATAGTCCGGCCGGGAATCATCGGCGCCCAGGCGAATAGAGCCGTAACGGCTAACCGCCAGCCCGAGCAGAAACAGTAAAAGCGAGGTAACCGAGAGTATGTAGAACCAGCCAAGGTTTTGCGCAACCCAGCCGGTCAGGGTTCCGAAGGTGTTCGCAACGGCCTGGTCAAACGGTATGGCAAGCGCAACAAACAATGCAGCCACCCCTGCGGACGTAAAAAACACGCCAGGTATTGTCTGCAATCCAAGCAAGCGTTGCAGCCGCTCCAGCAAGGTAAGCCTCCCTGTGAAAGTTCACAAATGATAGGGTTGTCTTTTACCATAACGATTACAGAGCCACCCCGTCACGCACCACGTCAATAATAATCAGGAAGTGCCAAAACAATGAAGATCGGTGAGATATCCAAACACTCATCTGTTGCCGTGGAAACCATCCGGTACTACGAAAAAATCGGTCTGTTGCCGAAACCGGAGCGGGACCCCAGCGGCTACCGTGCTTATCGTACCGCACATCTGGACCGCCTCCTGTTCATAAAGCGCTGCCGCAATCTTGATATGGCCCAGGACGAGATTCGTGAACTGATCCGGCTTTCTGAAAACCCCGAGGCAGATTGCCAACAAGTGGATTCGCTTCTGGCCAGCCACCTCAGCCATGTTCGGGAGCGTTTGAAGGAACTGTCTAACCTTGAGAAAACCCTGCAGCAACTTCAAAAAGCCTGCTCGGATGCCGGCACTGTTCAGGAGTGCGGAATTATGGGAGGGCTCAGTAGCACCGAACTGGACGTGCCGCGCAAAGAGCGGGCCGACCATGAGAACCATGTGCCCGGAACCCACAGGCCCGGCAAAACCTGAGATTCCGTAAAAGCTGCCGCAAGGGGGTTGACCCTGTAGTAACTACAGGGCTTTCAATACAAGCCTGCCTATCAATGGAGGTGTTTATGGCATGCAGCTGCTCCGGACCAGAACTGAAATCCCCAGCCCCCGGCTTTCGTCGGGCACTCTGGATTGCTCTGTGGGTGAATCTCGCCATGTTTTTCGTGGAAGGTGTTGCCAGCCTGCAATCGGGTTCTGTGTCATTGATGGCAGACGCCATCGACTTCTTTGGCGATAGCGCCAACTATATTCTTTCGCTTTCTGTTCTTTCCATGGGCATGCTCTGGCGGGGTCGCGCGGCTTTGGTCAAGGGCATTACCATGGCCTTGTTCGGCACGGTTGTCTGGGTACGCGCGCTTTGGGTGGTGCAACAAGGAACCATCCCCGAACCCTTTACCATGGGGTCTATTGGCCTGCTGGCTTTGGTCGCCAACCTCTGCGTTGCATTAATACTTTTCAAATTCCGGGATGGTGATTCTGATATGCGCTCGGTATGGCTATGCAGCAGAAACGATGCCATCAGCAACCTGGCTGTTATGGCCGCCGCGCTGGGTGTGTTTGGCACCGCCAGCGCCTGGCCGGATCTTGTTGTGGCCGCCATTATGGGTACTTTGGCGATAACCGCCGGGGTTAGCGTAACGCGCCATGCCCGGCAAGACATTGCTGATTCGAAACAAGCTTCAGCGGGGCGCGCTAGCCTGGAAGTCCGATAGTTCGTACTGGTACTCGTCATCGGCAATCATTTCATGCCCGTCGTAATCGATGCGCAGTGGAAAACCGTAACGGGCGTCGTAATCTACGTTCAGCTTGTGAACGCCCCGCTGCTCCGACCGTTCGATGAATTCGAATAGTCCGGCGATAGTCAGCCGGCTGGCATCAAACTGGCTCTGATCCCGGATAGGCTGCTCAAGACCTTTTAAATCAACCATCTCGCCGTCGACAACGGTGACGCGGATGGGCTGAAGCAGATCCACCGGGCAGAAGCAGGTTTTCTGAATCGTAACCTGATAATCAGCGATGCCTTTGTCGCTCCAAAGCGCCTGAGCCTGATCAAGGGTTTCTGGTCCGTTTGTTGTATTTCCGGCAGGGGCGTCGGCTTGAACGCTTAGCGTGAGACCTGTCTTTGCTGCCGCCTCGGGGCAACTGAAGCCGTCAGCCTTGTCGGTCGACCCCGTTAAAGTGCACGCAGTCCTGCCGAGGCTGACCCCGATCAGGCGACCATTACCCTCTCCAATCACGCCACCAACGGCAATGCGGTCCGCCTTTTCAATGCCTGCATCCTGATAGTCAATCCGGAAGTTTGCCTGGAACGGGGCTTTCTGAGCGACTTCTGACGGGTTACCACCGACTGCCAAAAGTGACACATCGGCCGGGAAATTAAAGCACCGTTCAATAGCTCCCAGTGTGGAGATTTTCCGGGTCACGGAATCGTATGAGCAGCGTGAAAAACTGTTCGCATTGGCACTGATGCTCGGGCCCATAATGTACTGGCCGGACTGGCACGCCGCGCCTTCTCCATCCTGGCCATCATGCCTGGCACCGAGGTTATGGCCAATTTCGTGGGCAACCACCAGCGCGGTGATGGCGTTGCTGTCAAATGCATTGGTAACACCGGTTGCATAGCGTCCGGTACCGCAGAGCGAGCCAACCCAAGCCATCCCGGCGGTGCCACCATTGAAGTCCCTGCCACTGACAAAGTGGAAAATGGACCGGTCACTTTTCAGAAAATCAAGGGCACCAGCATCGCGTTTGTCGCTGACATCCGAGAGCAAATCTTCCGCTACTGTTGTTTTGCTGAACACATCGTCCTGGGCATTATCGAGAAACGTCAGTGACAAGGTATCAAACACAATTCCGAACTGATCCTTATAGAAGCCCTCCACCATATTCATGATGGCCCCGGCCTGCTCGCTCGGCTTGGCAAAGCGCTCCTGAAACTGCAGATCAAACGCCAGCTCCAGTTCCAGCATCAGGCAGACACCATCAACCTTGTCCGCACAAAGCGTATCGTAGTTGGCAGATACGGCTTGAGCCATTGCAGGGCCGATCAGGCTTTCAGGCGTAATCAGTGACTGGCCATGAAGATGGTCCATACCGCATTGCGGGAGTTCACCAATCTGACTGAAGCTGAACGTAGCAGGCTTTTCATTGCCGCCAATGGTATGCATACGCCCGAACGCATAGGCCAAACCTTCTCAGCCGCTATCCAGTCGGGAAATACGCACCCAGCTGTCCGGGTCTTCAGGGAAGCGGCCTTCGTAGTGCTCACCTTCAGTGGCACCAAAGCGCAGGTTTCTATCCAGTTGTGCGTCATAGCTGTGGCCATCAATCCAGACAGATTGGACGATTTCAGACTGGGCGGCCGATGACATCACAGGCAAGAACGCCATAAAAATAGCGGACGCAACAATAGGTATAAACTTGATAGACATGGTAAAACCCGGTTTTGAAAGGATCATCAGGAACTTAACCAATACTCGATTGACCTGCTATGAAGGTTGCGTAACGTTATGTGTATATGACAACTGTGTCCCGAATTCTGCCGCTCCCCTGCTGGCGGCGCTTTGTAGTGCTGGCCTTCGTGCTGGGTGCAAGCGCATGTTTGCCGCCAACATTGTTCGAGTGGTCTCGCAGCGGTCTCTCTAGCACCGAATACTGGAGGCTGGCAACCGGCCACTGGGTTCATCTTGGTATTGGGCACCTGGCACTTAACCTCTCCGGGTTGATGGTCATCTGCTTGCTGTTCAAGCGCCACCCACCTTTGATTGAGTGGGTTGGTTATTTGCTTGTCTCGCCGCTTGTTATATCCCTTGGTCTTGTGTGGCTGGCGCCGGATCTGCTCTGGTATCGGGGCTTTTCGGGGTGTCTGCACGGGTTATTGGTATTTACAGCGCTCTTTAACCTGCGCTCAGAGCAGCGGTGGAGCCTGTTGGTGCTGTGGTTTGTAGTGTTG